>JAEEGI010021261.1_pt1 | contig 12909 bp, 10 predicted proteins | sample 8958751 | NCBI WGS metagenome assembly JAEEGI01 (sample SAMN16246545, study PRJNA631951) | gut metagenome | biome: gut microbiome; feature: rumen; material: KS-attached | host: Bos | place: Iran: Karaj | collected 2018-10 | reverse complement strand
GTGGCAGTCAAACCCGGCGGCATTGCTATCATCATGCTGGAATGCCCGGACATCAAGGAACCGGCCGTGTTTACGGACTGGCTGATTAAGAGCGACCTGCAGAAGACGGAACAGGAAGTCCGGGACAGTTTTTATATGGCTGCCTTTGTTGCCTATAAGAGCCGCTGCATCATTGAAGCCCATACCGTGTATCTGGTGACCCGCAAGGAAAACTTTGATTTTGTCCGCCGCACCGGACAGATTCCGGTGGAAACCGTGGCGGAAGCCTGGAAGCTGGCGCAGAAAAAACTGACGGAGGAAGGCAGGACAGACTATACCATTACCCTGATGGGACATGCGCCGGTTACGCTGCCGGTGTTGACTGAATAGTTATTGCAGGTTATGGAGGCGTAAGGAGGAGAAATGGGAACGGCTTTACCTTATTGCGGTTTTTTGTAATAATTGATAATAGTTTGATTTTGTAATCGTTTGAACTTCAGGGAAGGGGTTATTCGAATGGAATATAAAATTCCATATGGAAAAGGAGAACAGGTTGTTAGCTTGCCGGAAGAACATGTTTCCCAGGTGTTACTTCCGCCGGTGATTGATAAACCTCAGACAGTAGCGAAATTGATGGAAGAAGCGCTTGCCCATCCCATTGGTACGCCGACGCTGGAGCAACTGGTGAAACCGGGCGAAAAAGTTGTGTTGCTCGTCAGTGATATTACCCGCGCCTGGGCCCGTTTTGATTTGTTTTTGCCGATTCTTGTTGCCAGGTTAAATCAGATCGGCGTGCCGGATGCTGATATCAGTATTATCATCGCAACCGGAAAGCACCGGCTGAATTCAGCGGCGGAGAAAGAAGAAATCATAGGGAACGAACTGTTCCACCGTATTAAGGTGTACGACCATAATCCGGCGACAGAGGCCTGCGTGTATTTAGGAACCACAAAGCGGGGGACACCCGTGTGGATCAATAAACAGGCTGCTGCTGCCGATAAGGTCATCCTTACCGGCGGACTTTCTCCCCATATTTATGCCGGCTTCGGTGGCGGACGGAAAAGCGTGCTGCCTGGTATCGCCGGCGCGGAGTCCATCAATCACAACCATAATTTGGCCCTGACGGATGAAATCGGCGGCGGGGTAAATCCGGATACTTCTATCATGCGTCATTTCGGCAACCGGCTCAGCGAAGACATGTGTGAAGTCGCTTCTTCTTTGAATCCCTGTTTTATGGTCAACGCCATCATGGACGCAGAGGGAAACTTCTTTAAAATTATGGCCGGTCACTGGTATGAGGCCTGGCTGCAGGGAACAAAAGAAGTTATGAAACTGCAGGGCGTGCCCCTGAAAGAAAAGAGCGACGTAGTCATCGTCTCGGGAGGCGGGTATCCCAGGGATATCAGTTTATATCAGGGAATGAAATGCTATGCGCCGGGGGCCGCTGCGTTAAAAGAAGGCGGCATCCTGATTGCCGTATTGCGTTGTCAGGATATGACGGAACCTCCTGCCTTTTTCGAAAGCTTCCGCTATACAGACCTGAAGCAGATGGAACTGGATGTGCGGGCGGACTTTACGGTTCCGTTCTATGTTGCCTTTTATATGTGCTGTCTGGCACGGCATTTCACGATTATCCTGGTAACGGAGCCGGAGAATTTTGCCAATGCCAGAAAGACGGGAGCGACTCCGGCGGCCACATTGCAGGACGCATGGAAGTTAGCGGAAGCCAAACTGAAAGAGCAGGGAAAAACGGACTACACCATCAACATCATGCCCTATGGAGGCGACACGCTTCCGGTTTTGGCAGAAAAAGAATAAAAAAGTAAAACGCTGGTTCATGTACCTGCAGATACGTGTGCAGACACATGTGACCAGCGTTTTGTATTATCAGTTTATGCTGTAACAATTCGGGAAAAAGAGTAGCAAAGATAAACCTTAAAGATAAAAAACAAATTGGATATAAACAAGGCAGACAATTAAGGCAGACAATTCCTGATTTTCTGTCTTGTGTATTCAGGTACACCACTATGCGTGACTGGCTTTCCATTCGGAAATCGTGAAGACCAGCAGGGCCATCCAGATAAAACCGAACGTGAAAAGCTGTGTTGTGCCAAAGGGTTCGTTGAAAAAGAAAATTCCCAATAGCAAGGTCATGGAAGGACTGATGTACTGAAAAAAGCCCAGCACATTTAATGGCAGAAGGTTTGCACCATAGGAAAACAGGATCAGGGGAACCGCAGTGGCTACACCGCATCCGGCCAGCAGCAGGCTGAGCGTGGGAGTTTCCGGACCAAAGTGGGCGGCTCCGGCTGCCGTGAGGTTTGCCACATAATAGAATGCAAAAGGAAAAAGCAGCAGGGTTTCCAGTGTAATACTGGTAAAGGGATCCAGCTTCAGCTTCTTCTTCAAGGCGCCGTAACTGCCAAAGGTCAGAGCCAGCGCTACTGAAACCCAGGGCAACTTGCCAATCTGCCAGGTCATGAGGAAAATGCCGACAGCTGCCAGCGCGATACTAAGTTTTTTCGGCGCAGAAAGGGTCTCACCGAAAATCGCTACGCCGAAAAGGACGTTTACCAACGGGTTGATGTAATAGCCGATACTGGTATCGATGACATGATTATGATTGACGGCCCAGATATAGGTAAGCCAGTTCAGACTGATGATAATAGCGGCGGCCACCAGCATGGCGCCGCGTTTTTTATTTTGCCACAGTTCAAGGCAATCCTTTTTCAAGGTATGCCAGCGCTTTGTAGCAACTATGACGATCAGCATAAACACGACCGACCAGAGGATGCGGTGGCACAGAATTTCATTAGCCTCTGCATCAGCCATTAAATGCCAGTACAGGGGAAGGATTCCCCAAAGAACATAACAGCCTAAGGCAGCCATATATCCTAGATTTTTGTTTTCCTGCATGATGTTCTCCGTTCTGCCGGCAGATTCTATTCACGGCCGGCTGTATAAAACGTAAAGAAAGCAAAGCGTTTTCATACGCATTTTATAAATTGTACTGTTCTTGATTGCAGTTAGAGGAACTTGCATGGGTTTCTAATTACAGAGAAAAAATTAGTAATCTGATGATACTATTATTTTAGTTTATTTTAAACTAAATTTTAAAATATTAGGCGAGTAGTTGTCAACATAAATCAAATCGGATGATTTTACGTTGTCTGTTGATATCGAACTACTTATTTTTATCTGGGAAGATTGCTGGCATGGTCACCCCTTAATTTGGTATAATAATCTTATAAAAGAAAAAATGAAAAAGGATGAACAAAAATGTTCCGGGTATTGCGGTACGATACGCAAGAATCCACAGGTAAGGGAGAAACAAGTTGAACTGGGGAAATGACAGGGGACCGACAAATAAATTAAAAACCGCACTGATGATATCTGTGTTTATCACGCTGGTGTCCGTAGCAGTGTTGCTACTAGTCGGATATCTTCTTTCATACATGCGGGCGAGTTAAAACGATGCGTGGCGGGACATTTGAAAGATATACGGTTGAGAGGAGCGAGGAACAAAATGCTTATCAAACTGGATGTAGTTACTAAGCAACATACCGAAATGCAGGATATCACCCGACTGATACAGAAAGCTGTATCTGACAGCGGTGTGAAGGACGGGATCTGTACGGTGTTTGTCCCTCATACGACCGCGGCGGTCACCATCAATGAAAATGCGGATCCCGATGTGGTTAAGGACTTTACAAAGGAAATTAACAAAATCGTACCCTGGGAAGATGGTTACCTTCACATGGAAGGGAACTCGGCGGCGCATCTGAAATCCAGCATGATTGGATTTTCCGAGCAGATCATCATAGACAACGGACGGCTTGTACTGGGAACCTGGCAGGGAATCTATTTCTGTGAATATGACGGCCCGAGGCATCGGAAGGTTTATATAAAAATACTGCAATGAAAGGACAGGAGTGTACGAACATGGAATTTAAAGATGTAGTATACTTCCCCGGCGGCAAGCGGTGCCGGACCGTTGCCTAATCATATGACCAGGAAAAGTTTGGAACAGACTGTTAGCTTCATGTAAACGTCTTACACTGATAAATCGTGGCGTTAAAAGGAGGTCTGCGCATGGCCGAAAAAATGGATTACGTTTATTTAGTCAAAATTTATGATTCAACCGGAAGGCTGTTACCTGTAGTCACCGCATTTGCTACAAGGCAGGGGGCAGAAGCCTATGTCCATGATTTTTTGCCTACAGGGAAATATCAGGAGGGCGCCGCCGCATGTAAAGCTGAAATCGTGAAAACGGAAATAAGAGAATAACCCGGGATTTCAGTTAAGAAAAAGCACGGAATAATGTATAAGAGATTTTTTCGACAAAAATATAGCCCCTACATGATTTTTCAAAAATGTAGGGGATCTTTTTTTGTTTCTTAACATTCGATTCCATTTCAGATCATTATAATACGATACTCCGAAAACGAAGCAGACTACTATATTGATTTTTTTGTAATGCTTATTGTCAAGCGTTACCGGTTTATTATATAATATTAGAATCAAATGCAGGCATGTGTTGCCGCGATTCATACATGATTTAGTGATGGTTTAGGAGATGAATATGTTGTCAGAACAGGGAAAACGGTTAGTAAGCATGGCCGTCACGGCAACGTTGTGCGCCGGCTTGTTGCAGGCGTCCGCGGTTATGGCTGCACCGGCAGGACCACCGGGAGCGGGAGGACCGCCTGCCTCTATACCTGGAGCAGGGGGACCACCGCCAATGTTGAATTGGACGCCACCGGGAACGTATCCTAATGTGATTCCCATGCAGAATATGACAGCGGGGTCGCCTACTGCAGGCAGCATCCGCTCCAGTATGGCGCGGAAAGCCGTAAGGGTAAAGGGACCGCAGATTTTATTATTTGAAATCCATGCCCTGGGACGTCTGGAAGACATCGTCATTCATAATAAAACAAGCATCCATGAAGGAGCAGTCCTGCGGCAACTGGCCTTTCTAAAAAAAGGAAAACCCATTTCGGCAAAAGATGTGCAGCGGGCGGCCGGTCTTGTCACCGACCTGTCCGGTGTGATTGCCGATGTGGTATCCGAAAAGGGCAGCGCGCCGGGAATGGCAGTGCTTCACGTGACTGTATACCCGGATAAAAGCCCTCAGGGTGATTTCTCGATAGATAACTACGGCAACCGCTATCTGGGTTACGGGGAAGAAATGCTGAATTACGATATCCGTAACCTGACCCATGAAGGGGACAGTCTGTTCGCCCATATTGAAACCACCGGGCGTAAATACATAAACGGTACCATTATGTACCGGCGGCCCGTGGGGAAAAACGGGCTTACCATGCATGCAGGGTACCGTCATCTGCATTATGCCCAGGGATCGGAGTTTGAGTATTTAAAACCCTACGGCGCGGCAAAAACCTATACGATCGGTCTGGAATATCCGATCCACCGTTCCCAGACCCATGACCTGAAAGTGGGGCTGGATTACGAGTATCTGGATTTGAAAGATGAATACAAGAGAGACGGAATTTATTTCCAGCGGGGGGGGCCTTTCGCCCCTAAAACGTATTTTGGAACCTGGAATGACAAGCACGTAAACTCCGCAACCCTTTCCCTGTCGGAAAAGAATCTGGACAAGCATGGCATGACAACCTGGACACTGGCCTATACATACGGCAATGTCAGCTTTGACAGCCCGCTTACTCATACGTTCTTTGACGAGACAAATTGCGAGGGGGCGTATTCCAAAGTAACGGCTGTATTTTTGCGGCATCAGAAAATGAATAAACGTCTGGCCCTGCAGCTTTTTGCCAGGGGGCAGCTGGCCAGCCGCAACATGGATACGTCGGGACGTATGGGTATCACCGGTATTACCGGGGTAAAAGCGTATCCCATCAGCGAAGTGGCCGGGGACAATGCGTACTTTACCCGGGCGGAATTGCAATGGGACCTGCCGTTGCAGGCAAAAGAACAGAAGCTGCAGCTGCTGACCTATCTGGAACACGGCGGAATGAAGATATTTAAAGACCCTGTAGATGAGAGGAAAAACAACCGCCATCTGCAGGACATCGGTTTAGGCCTGCTGTGGTCGAAAAAGGATGCCTGGTGGGTGAGGGCGGATTACGCCTGGAAGTTAGGTTCGGAAAAACCGGAATCTGATCCCAATCACAGCAACGGGCATTTCTGGATCCAGGGCGGATTTTATTTCTGATACACACCGTATCAGAAACTGTATGGGCAGGCCCGCCAACCGTTTTTGAAAAGAGCCTGCCGAAACAAAATTATAAAGGAGACGAATTAATCAGCGTTTCCTAAAATAACTTGACAGGAGTGTAATAAATTGACAGAAGAAACCTTGCAGGAAGTTCAGAAACCGGAAAAGAAAAAAAGTATTCTCAGCGGTATCCAGCCTACGGGCACCTTTACCCTGGGAAATTATATCGGCGCAGTGCGTAACTGGCAGCAACTGCAGGAAGACTATCAGTGCGCTTACTTTATTGCAGACCTGCACTCCCTGACCGTGCGTCAGGAAGCGGCCAAACTGCGCAGGCAAAGTCTGGAAGCGTTTGCGCTGCTGCTGGCCTGTGGCATCGATCCGCAAAAGAGCCTGCTGTTCATTCAAAGCCACGTGCACAACCATGCGGAACTGGGCTGGATTTTGGCCTGTAATTCCCTGTTCGGGGAATTGTCCCGCATGACCCAGTTCAAAGACAAGTCCGCCAAACACGCGGATAACATCAATGCAGGACTGTTTACTTATCCATCCCTGATGGCAGCGGATATCCTGCTGTATCAGGCAGACTATGTGCCGGTGGGGGCCGATCAGACACAGCATCTGGAGTTTACCCGCAACGTGGCGCAGCGCTTCAACAATCTGTATGGAAATACTTTCAAGATTCCGGAAGCCTATCTGCCGCCGGAAGGGGCCAAAATCATGTCCCTGCAGGAGCCCACGAAGAAAATGTCCAAGTCGGATACCAATCCAAAAGCATTCATTTCCATTCTGGATGACCACGACACCATCATCCGCAAATTCCGCAGCGCGGTTACGGACAGCGAAGCCAAGGTTATGTTCAAAGAGGGAAAAGACGGCATCAACAACCTGATGACCATTTACTCTGTGGTGACAGGCAAAACGTATGAACAGATTGAAGACGAATTCAACGGCAAAGGCTACGGCGATTTCAAACTGGCGGTAGGGGAAGCGGTTTCCGAAGAATTGCGTCCGGTACGGGAAAACTTTGCCCGCCTCATGAACGACAAAGCCTATCTGGAAGAAACGTATAAAGCCGGTGCGGAAACGGCCCAGCGCATTTCCAACCGTACCTTGACGAAGGTTAAGAAGAAAGTAGGGCTGCTGGCAAATCCGTTCCAATAACGGTAATGGTAAAATCGGGTCGATAGAAGCCAATTGAAGATTATAAAATAGCGAATATAAAAAAGAACAGCCTGAACCGGCTGTTCTTTTTTCATATAACCTGATTATTTTTGTTCTGCTTTCTGCCGTTTTTTCTGCAGGAACAGTACCAACGCAAGCACCGCAATACCGATGATGTCGGTTTCAAAACCGGGCTTCATCAGAAGCAGTGCGCCCGCAGCCGCAATCACCCGGAGCCAGGCAGGCATAAAGGTGAAGATGTAGCCTTCTACCGCAGTACCGATCAGGAACACGCCTACGCAGGCCGTGCCCGCTGTCAGCAGGCCTTCCACCAAAGTGGTATTAATCAGCATCAGCTGAGGCGAGTACACGAACATGAAAGGTACGATGAAGCCGGCAATGGCCAGTTTCACCGAAGCCACACCCGTCATCATGGGGTTGCCTCCCGAAAGACCGGCCGCTGCGAAAGAGGCCAGCGCAACCGGCGGGGTCAGGTTGGCGAACATGGCATAATAGAAGGAAAACATGTGGGCCGCACCGGCGGGGATGTTCAGCTTCGCCAGAGCCGGCGCCGCGATGGTCGCCGTAATGATATACGCCGGAATCGAGGGAAGGCCCATGCCCAGGATCATACAGGTGATCATGGTGAATACCAGCGTAAAGAGGATGCTGGTTTTGCCAAGGGAAATGATTGTGTTGGCCATGGTCAGGCCGAACCCGGTCTTGGAACATACGCCGATGATGATGCCGACACAGGCGCAGGCCACGGCTACGGAAACGGTCTGTTTGGCCCCGTCAGCCAGAGCATCCAGTAAATCCTTGAGAGACATGCGGGTTTCTTTCCGGATAAAGGATACGCCGATGGTGACCAGGATGGTCAGCACAGCGGAGTAAATAACCGTGGTGCCGGAGAAGAACAACATGTACAGCAGGAAGATTACGGGGATCAGCAGATGGCTGCGTTTTTTCATTACGTCGCCTGTCTTGGGCAGCTTGTCCTTGGGCAAGCCTGTGAGGCCGTCCTTGCAGGCACGTAAATGTACCTGGATGATAATACTTAAATAGTACAGCAGCGCAGGGATGGCCGCCCAAGTGATGATGTTGGAGTAGGGCACGCTGATCATTTCCGCCATGATGAAGGCTGCGGCGCCCATGATGGGGGGCAGCAGCTGTCCGCCTACAGAAGCGGAAGCTTCCACCGCGCCGGCGAACTCTTTAGAGTAGCCGGTCTTTTTCATCAGGGGGATGGTAAAGGTACCGGTGGTCACTACGTTGGCCACGGCGGAACCGTTAATGGATCCCAGGAAACCGGAGGCGATGACCGCTACCTTGGCGGGACCGCCTTTGGTGTGACCGGCCAGGGCCAGGGCGATGTCGTTGAAGAACTGCCCCATACCGCACTTGTGCATGACCGTGCCGAACAGGATGAACAGGAAGATGTAACTGGCGGCAACACTGACCGATGTGCCGTAGATGCCTTCCGTGTTGGCAAAGAAGTGGTTGGACAGGGACGGCCAGTCATAGCCCCGGTGCATGAACATGCCAGGGAATTCGCGGCCGAAAAGTCCGTAAATGATGAAGATGATGGACAGGACCGTCAAGGCGTTGCCCGTGACCCGGCGGGAGCATTCCAACACCAGCACCACCAGCAGGGTGGCCATGTAAAGGTCTGTCTGGTTAGGATTACCGGCCCGTTCCACCACGCCTAGGTAATCACTCCAGATATAGATGGGGATGGTAAAACAGAGCAGGGCCAGGATCCAGTCGATAATAGTAGGCTTGGTGTGGTCGGAACTCTTGAAGCAGGGGTACATCAGAAATCCCATGGCGGTAATCATCGCCACGTGGATGGAACGGTGTACCAGCGTCACCGGCGGGCCGAAAGCCGCGGTGTACAGATGGTATCCGGAAACCAGCAGGCAGACGATGTAGAAGAATTTGGCCATCTTCCCCGTGAATTTGCGAGTGGCGGATTCCTTGTCCAGCTTCTTCACGATTTCATGAGATTTGGCTTCCAGCTCCTGCTGGGTATTCTTGTCTACAAATTCATGTTCTGTTGCAGAATTTTCATTTCCAGTATTATTGATGTTTTTCTCTTCCATCAAAATACCTCCTTTTCACGATTGCCAGATTGACACGTGTATGCTCGGGAAGGGTTGCCCCCCGGGCGATGAGCTGACCGTTCAGCTTGATGTCGCGGGTGGCAAAGTGTGAATTGATCCAGGTAAACTCGTGAAATACCTGGTTGATATTACCCATATAGATCATGCCGTCCTTGATCCAGACCTTGGTTCCCTTGTTCTCGGGAATGCCTGCCCCGAAAGCGGGGAAAGCAATGGTGTCCAAAATCAGATCGTGGCTGGCATCGATATGGTAATATTCGTGCCAGGGGATTTTCTCCCATGAATGAATCCAGCCAAAGAAAAGCTTGTCGCCCTCTTTGGCTGGTACTTCAACATAAATCTCTTTGGTCTGATAATCATAGATCCGGAGCACCGTCTGCGCCGAATATTCATTGAACACAAACAAAGAAGCGAGAACAAGAAAAAATACGGCAAACAGCTTCAAGTATTTTTTCTTCATCATAATTCTCTCTGTGCATTACAGGTCGGAAATAGCAGCTATGCTTGTGGCGACCTCAGCATTGCAATGTAAGAATGCTTATTTCAGGATGCCTTTGTCTTTGTAGAATTTTTCCGCGCCCGGATGGAGCTGTACGGAAGTTCCTTTCAGACCGCGTAGCGCGGTATCCAGTTTGATTTCCCGTTTTGCGGTTGCATGGGAGGCACCGATGGTAGCGAGGCCCTTTTCGGAGTAGAAACCGTCCAGCAGGTCATATACAACAGCGTCCGGCAGCTTCTTGGAAACCAGCATGATGTTCATAACAGCTGCGGTGGTGGTGTCGGCATCCGTGCCATAGGTGGCTTTCGGAATCTTCCATTCTACATAGAACGGATACTTTTTGGTCAGGTTCTTTAACGCTTCGCCTTCTACCGGAACGAATACGATCTTTTTGGTTGTACCCAGTTCTTTAATCGTGGCATTGCCCAGACCGGAGGTTACGAACGCGACGTCGCACTGGCCGTTCTTCATCTGGTCAATGGCTTCGCCGTAGGACAGGTAGTCAACCTTTGCGTCTTTGTAGGTCATGCCGTTGGCTTCGAAGATCATGCGGGCATTCAGTTCTACACCGGAGTTCGGAGCGCCTACGCCGACTCTCTTGCCTTTGATGTCCTTAAAGGATTTGATGCCGGAATCGGAGGTGGTTACAATCTGTACCACGTTCGGCCACAGGCCCATCATAGCGCGCAGATCGGTAGCTTTCGGCTTGCCTTCGTAAGCGCCAAAGCCTTCTACAGCCTGGATTACGGAGTCGGACATGGCAATGGCCAGTTCGCCTTTGCCGGTCAGGATAGCATTGATGTTTTCACCGGTAGCACCGGTAGCGGTGGCGCTGGTTTTGTAACCCATTTCACCTACAACCTTGGAGAAAGCGCCGCCAATCGGGAAGTAAATGCCGCTGGTGGGACCCGTCAGTACGGTAATGAATTCTTTGCTACGGTCAACCTTGGCCGGAGCCGCGGTAGCAGCCGGTTTCGCACCGTCTTTCGGGGCGTCGGCTTTTTTATCTCCGCCGCCGCAGGCTGCAACGCTCAGAGCCAGCGCTGCAATCATAGCCGCGCTTAAAACTTTTTTCATCATAATTTTCTTCCCCCTTTTCACATAAATGTGATTATAATTGAGTCAGGTTCAGTTGCTTCATTCGCCGCCACCGGGATGAATACATGGGACCTGTCTGTCCCGTGTCAGCGAAAAGCATATTACCAATCAAATTATAACATATTTAATGGCAGTTGTGTAACTCTAAATTGTTTTTTTATGTATTCTTAATTAAATTCCGTTTTCGTGTTATAATATTTGTTAAAATTAAAACAATACAGGAGGCGAAAAGATGAGAAAGATGTTAAGGAAGTGTTCTGTCCGTTCCGTAAATCTGTTATCTGTCTGCCTGCTGTCGCTGTTCCTGTTTGGCAGTTTCGGCTGCACCCAGGACAAGCCCATCGTATTTGATTACGCGTCCCAGCCGGAAGAGTTTGTGGTGAAACTGAAAGCAAACCAGAAGTACACCATTGTACGAGTCAAGGACCGGTTTCCCTTTTCCCTTACGTTAAAAAACGATCTGGTTTTTGACAACGGCACCTCTCATCTGATCTGGAATAAAATTGACAGGGAAGCCCGTATGCTGCGGGCCAAAGAGAGGGTTCCGTATCTGATCCGTTCCAACGGAAAAGATTACCTGTATATTTACGGGGACCGGGCCGGCGACCTGAATTTTATCGAGCTTTCCGACACCAACAGTGTAAAAGGCGCCGATAATGCCAAGCTGCACTTTTTTGAAGAACCAAAGGATCCGAAAAACCTGCCGGTCCGGATCGGAATCAACGTGCTGGGCCCTGCGGCGGCTGAGCTTCGCTATCATGTAGGAAAGCTTGGCAAGCCAACGCCCAATGAAGATCCGGAGGGGTACCGTTACTGTACGGCAGCGTACCGGAAAGAAAAGCTGGTGACCACGAAAGACGCGCGGGTCATGATTTTTGCCAACCCAGACGCAGCGGAAGGGAAAGAAGAAACACTTCCCGCCGGCAGCGTGTTTACACGGCTGCGCACTAGTGGGCATCTCTATACTGACCTGTTACTGGAAGATGGCAGGGTGTTTCGTGTAATGGAACGCTATCTGTTCAGTGAGCCTCATTCCATCATGGATGTTACTGATTTTGCGGATAAACCGTTTGAATACAGGATATTAGATGCGAAAAAGGGGTAAGTCTGTCGGTATGGCTGCATCCCGGCTGAAAGGTTATCCGGGTGATAAAGGCCGTAGGGCCGGCTGCATTTCTGTTAACGCTTTTCAATGTTTATTGTTTTAGATTAGTCTGGAGGATTTTCCTTGAAACTAGAAATCACATTTCTTCATCTTGTAATAATGCTGCTGACAATTGCAGTTGTGATTTTCGGTGGTATCTATACAGCCAGGGCAGTGAAAAGCGCGGACGGGTACAGTTTGGGCGGGCGTTCCGCCGGATTCCACCTGGTGGCAGGATCCATTGCCGGCACAGTTATCGGGGGCGGATCCACGGTAGGAACGGCGCAGATGGCGTCAACAATAGGACTCTCTGCCTGGTGGTTCACCCTGTCCAGCGGCATCACCTTTATCATCATGGGCTTTTTGTATGCCCGTCCTTTGCGTAAAACAGGACTGGAGACTGTTTCCCAGTGCCTGGTACTGAATTATGGAAAGACCACGGGTTCCATCGCCAGCTGGGTTACCACAATTGGTATCTTCTTCAGCCTGATACCCAGTAGTCTCTCGGGTATTGGCATCATCTGCGCGGTGTTCGGTGTTTCCATCTGGACGGCGGCTCTGATCCTGATATCACTGGTCGTCTGCTATGTCTACTTTGGCGGCATGAAAAGTGCCGGAGTAGGCGGTATCCTGAAAATGTTCATTTTGTTCACCAGCCTGTTTCTGGCGGGGGGAGCCGCTTTTTGGGCCATCCATACCGATCCGG
>JAEEGI010021255.1_pt1 | contig 12911 bp, 9 predicted proteins | sample 8958751 | NCBI WGS metagenome assembly JAEEGI01 (sample SAMN16246545, study PRJNA631951) | gut metagenome | biome: gut microbiome; feature: rumen; material: KS-attached | host: Bos | place: Iran: Karaj | collected 2018-10 | reverse complement strand
CTCACTTTTTAATTTTTCTTAGCGAACGTAATAGTAACATACCCATACAACCACCCTCCCCTGGCCTATATCCGTAAGTACTAAAAAAGGACTTGGGGTATCCCAAGTCCTTGGCATGTTGTTTTTATGAATCTGCTAAAAGCTCTACGTAGCGTCCTGTTCCGATAGCAACGCAAGTCATTGCCTCGTCAGCAGTCATTGTGTTGATTCCTGTGCGGTCCTCGATAAGCTCCTCAAGTCCACGAAGCATTGCGCCACCACCTGTAAGCACGATACCTCTGTCTGCAACATCGGCTGCAAGCTCTGGTGGAGTCTTCTCAAGTACTGAGTGAATAGCTTCTACGATCTGCATTGTAGATTCCTTGAGAGCCTCTTCTGTTTCCTCTGAAGAAACTGTGATTGTCTTTGGAAGACCTGATACAAGGTTACGTCCTCTAACATCCATTGTCTCTGCCTCACCAAGTGGGAAGCAACGACCAATTTTAATCTTGATATCCTCGGCTGTACGCTCACCAATGAGAAGATTGTGCTTCTTTCTCATGTAACGAACGATTGCCTCGTCGAAGTCGTCACCAGCAACCTTGATAGATGTGCTGACAACCGAGCTACCAAGTGAAATAACGGCGATATCTGCTGTACCACCACCGATATCTACAATCATGTTACCCATTGGAAGCGAGATATCGATACCAGCACCGATAGCTGCTGCGATAGGCTCCTCAATAATAGAAACCTCACGAGCGCCTGCTGCGAAAGCTGCATCCTCAACGGCACGCTTCTCAACCTCTGTAGCGCCAGAAGGAACACAAACAGCAATACGAGGCTTACGATAGCTCTTCTTGCCCATTGCCTTCTGAACGAAGTACTTAATCATTTTCTCTGTAACTGTGTAGTCAGAGATAACACCCTGACGAAGTGGACGAACTGCCACGATATTACCAGGAGTACGTCCAATCATGAGACGTGCCTCCTCACCGATTTCCTTAATCTTATTTGTATCTCTATCAAAAGCCACAACTGAAGGCTCTTTTAAAACAACGCCCTTGCCCTTTGCATATACAAGAACGCTTGCTGTACCCAAATCAATTCCGATATCTGATGCTGCCATGTTATTATCCTTTCTAATTCTAATCTATTCTACTGCCTTATCGGCAGAATTGCGCATTTTCACGTTTCTATTATATACGAATTATTTCATTATTCAAGTCTTTATAGTCTCTAGTTTACCAGTTACGCAGACAAGCTCTTGGCTCATAGACAATAAAAAAGCCAGCGTATAAACGCTGGCGTATTTCTCGGGGAGTGCGACCAAAGTCTCCTTCGGTCGCTGAGTTATGAAAAATTTGGTATTAGCTTTCCGCTAGTACATGAAGTAATATACAGTGCTTATGTGATGGCTATGTGAAGATTTGTGAAAAAATATAACGTATTTCTAATCTTCCTCACTTCAATAAACATGCGGTTTTATATATATTCTTTAAGATATTGACCTGTATAACTCTTTTTCACTTTAACGATGTCTTCAGGTGTTCCCTTGGCAATTACTGTACCACCGCGGTCTCCACCATCTGGGCCCATATCAATTATATAATCTGCACACTTAATAACATCAAGATTATGCTCGATTACTACAACTGTATTTCCTGAGTCAGAAAGCTTTCGCATGATTTCAACAAGCTTGTTTACATCGTCAAAATGAAGACCTGTGGTTGGCTCATCAAGGATATAAATTGTCTTTCCAGTTGCTCTTCGTGAAAGCTCTGTAGCAAGCTTGATACGCTGAGCCTCTCCACCTGAAAGTGTGGTGCTTGGCTGGCCAAGCTTGATATAGCCAAGGCCTACATCATACAATGCCTGAATTTTATTAAGGATGCTTGGAACGTTCTTGAAAAATTCCACAGCCTCTTCAACTGTCATATCCAGCACATCATAAATTGTCTTTCCTTTATAATGAACTTCGAGAGTTTCACGGTTGTATCTCTTTCCTCCGCAAACCTCGCAAGGAACATAAACATCTGGAAGGAAGTGCATCTCGATTTTAATGATACCGTCTCCAGAGCAAGCCTCACATCGGCCTCCCTTTACATTGAAAGAGAATCTTCCTTTATTATATCCGCGCTCCTTTGCCTCGGTTGTGCCGGCAAACAAATCACGAATCAAATCAAACACACCAGTGTATGTGGCAGGGTTTGAACGAGGTGTACGTCCGATTGGAGATTGATCGATATCGATAACCTTATCAAGGGCCTCTGTGCCAATGATATCATCGTGCTTTCCTGATACTTTTCTTGCACGATTCAGGCGCTTTGCCAAATCCTTGTAAAGAATCTCATTTACAAGGGAACTCTTTCCCGAGCCAGACACACCTGTAACAACCGTCATAATTCCAAGTGGGATATCAACGTCGATGTTTTTAAGGTTGTGCTCGCGGGCGCCCTTGATAGTAAGCCAGCCCTTTGGCTCGCGGCGCTCCTTTGGAACCGGGATGCAAAGCTTTCCGCTAAGGTACTGGCCTGTGATGGAATCTGGACATGCCATGATTTCCTCTGGTGTACCAGCTGCAATGACTTCTCCACCGTCCTTGCCGGCGCGGGGTCCGATATCCACAAGATAATCCGCAGCGCGCATGGTATCAGCGTCGTGTTCTACTACGATCAGCGTATTTCCAAGGTCTCTGAGGCCTTTCAGGGATGCTAACAACTTGTCGTTATCTTTTTGATGAAGACCAATAGATGGCTCATCCAAAATGTAGGCTACGCCAACAAGTCCCGAACCAATCTGTGTTGCAAGACGGATTCGCTGGGCCTCTCCACCTGAAAGTGTGGCAGTGGCACGGCTAAGTGTAAGATAATCCAATCCAACATCTACCATGAATTTCAGACGAGCCTTGATTTCCTTCAAAACAACAGCACCAATTTTCTTCTGCTGCTCTGTAAGATTGAGACCGTCAATCATTTCGTATAATTCACGGACAGGATACTGAGTCATTTCGAAGATGTTTTTATCGTCCAAAGTAACTGCAAGGGATTCTTTCTTCAAACGCTGACCATGACAGCATGGACAATCGCTGTAGAACATGAATTCCTCGTACTCTTTCTTTGCAGATTCTGAATATGTTTCCTTGTATCTACGGCTAACATTTTCGATAAGGCCTTCGAATACTGTAGGGTATACCCCGCGGCCTCGTTGGCCTTCGTAATGAACATCTACTGACTTGTCGAATCCATGGATGAACATGTGGCGAATCTTCTCTGGAAGCTCCTTGTATGGTGTGTCCAATGAAAACTTGTATTCCTTTGCAAGTGCCTCAAGCAAGGCATGGGCAAAACTTGTGGACTTGTTTGATGACTGCCATCCGATAACCTGAACTGCTCCCTCATTGAAAGAAAGGCTCTTGTCAGGAATCATTAAATCCTCGTCAAATTCCATCTTGTATCCAAGACCGAAGCACTCTGGACAGGCACCAAATGGATTGTTGAAAGAGAAGCTTCGTGGCTCCACCTCATCAATGCTGATTCCACAATCAGGACATGAGAATCCCTCTGAGAAATTGATAGGCTCGCCGTCGATAACATCAACAATCATCAGGCCCTCTGCTAGCTTGAGCACTGCCTCGATTGAATCTGTAAGACGCTTCTCGATGCCTTCCTTTATAACAAGTCGGTCAACAACGATTTCGATGTTGTGCTTTATATTTTTATCAAGCTTTATCTCTTCAGATAAATCGTATACGTTTCCATCAACGTTTACACGAACGTAACCAGATTTTTTTGCCTTTTCAAAGAGCTTTTCATGTGTACCCTTTCGTCCGCGGACAACTGGAGCAAGAAGCTGAATCTTTGTGCGCTCTGGAAGTGCCATAATGGCATCCACCATCTGGTCTACTGTCTGCTTGCTAATTGGCTTGCCGCAATTTGGACAGTGAGGCACACCGCATCGAGCGTAAAGCAGACGCATGTAATCATAAATCTATGTAACAGTACCAACTGTAGAACGTGGGTTGTGGTTGGTGCTCTTCTGATCAATTGAGATGGCAGGTGGCATACCTTCCATGTGCTCTACATTTGGCTTTTCCATCTGACCAAGGAATTGGCGCGCGTAGGAAGAAAGCGACTCCATGTAGCGGCGCTGGCCCTCGGCAAAAATTGTATCGAATGCCAATGATGATTTACCTGAACCTGACAATCCTGTGAGAACAACAAATTCATCACGAGGAATATCCAGGCTAACATTTTTCAAGTTGTGCTCGTTGGCGCCCTTTATTTTAATGTATTTTCTTTCTTTCATTATAATTTCCTCTTATTACTCTTCAGACATATCTCTAAGCATGTTTTTAAGCTCAAACATCTTATCACGGTATTCTGCAGCGGCTTCGAAGTTCAGCTCTGTTGCGGCTTTCTTCATCTTCTTTTGGATGTCTCCAATGAGCTTCTCAAGCTCATGCTTGTTCATCTCTTCTGGATCCTTCTTGAACTGCATCTCCTTATGAGCGATTTCCTTAGAAATAGAAATAAGCTCTCGAACTGATTTTTGAATTGTCTGAGGGGTGATACCGTGCTCCTTGTTGTAGGCCTTTTGAATCTCACGACGGCGCTCTGTCTCGGAGATGGCCTTTTCCATGGACTCTGTCATAGTATCAGCATACATGATAACGTGGCCCTCGGAATTTCGTGCAGCACGTCCAATGGTCTGAATCAGCGAGCGCTCGCTTCTAAGGAAGCCTTCTTTATCAGCATCCAGGATTGCCACCAAGGTAATTTCCGGAATATCCAAGCCCTCTCTAAGGAGGTTGATACCAACCAAAACATCAAACACATCCAGACGTAGGTCGCGGATGATTTCTGCACGCTCCATAGTATCAATATCGGAGTGCATGTATTTTACTCTGACTCCAAGCTCTGCCAGATAATCTGTTAAATCCTCTGCCATGCGCTTGGTGAGAGTTGTAATCATTACCTTATTTTTCTTTTCAACTTCCTTCTGGATTTCGTTGAAAAGATCATCAATCTGCCCCTCAACTGGGCGCACCTCAACCTCTGGGTCTAGAAGTCCTGTTGGACGGATGACCTGCTCAGTGCGAAGCAGCTCATGCTCCTCCTCGTAGTCGCCTGGTGTGGCTGACACGAACATAATCTGGTCGATTTTTGATTCGAACTCACCAAAGTTTAGAGGACGGTTGTCGAGAGCTGATGGCAATCTGAACCCGTACTCAACCAATGTCTTTTTGCGGGCCTGGTCACCTGCAAACATACCACGAACCTGTGGCAATGTGATGTGACTCTCGTCCACTATAATAAGGAAATCGTCGTTGAAATAATCAATCAAGCACTTAGGTGGCTCCCCTGGCTGCTGATTTGTCATGTGACGACTGTAGTTTTCGATGCCGGAACAGAAGCCTGTTTCCCTCAGCATTTCTATATCGAAATTGGTGCGCTCTGCGATACGCTGGGCCTCAATAAGCTTGTCCTCGGATTTGAAGAACTTCACTCTCTCATCTAGCTCTGCTTCGATGCTGGCGCAAGCTGCGTTAATCTTGTCCTGAGGGATAACATAGTGGCTGGCCGGGAAAATCGCCACGTGCTCAAGCTCGCGTCGCACCTGACCTGTCATAATATCAGTCTCGCAAATGCGGTCAATTTCATCTCCGAAGAACTCGATACGAATGCCGTAATCACTAGTGTTGGCAGGGATAACCTCCAGCGTATCTCCGCGAACACGGAAGGTGCCTCGGTCAAAATCCATGTCATTTCGCATGTACTGGATGTTTATCAATTCGTGAATAACATCATCCCTGTCCTTCATGTCCCCTGGGCGAAGGCTAACCATCATGTTTTGGAAATCATCAGGCTCGCCGATGCCGTAAATACAAGAAACAGACGAGACAATAATTACATCTCGTCTTTCTGATAATGAAGCTGTAGCCGAAAGGCGCAGCTTATCTATTTCATCGTTTATCGAAGAATCCTTTGCAATGTATGTGTCAGTGCTAGGTACATAGGCCTCTGGCTGATAATAATCATAGTAAGACACGAAGTACTCCACAGCGTTCTCTGGAAAGAATTCTTTAAACTCAGAGTAAAGCTGGCCTGCCAAGGTCTTGTTATGAGCGATAATCAAGGTCGGTTTGTTGAGCTGCTCGATAACATTGGCCATGGTGAAGGTCTTTCCAGAGCCTGTAACACCAAGAAGTGTCTGCATCTGGTTTCCTTCTTTGAAACCTCGCACCAAATCAGCGATTGCCTGTGGCTGGTCGCCAGTTGGCTTATATTCAGAATGTAATTTGAAATCCATAGCTTAGCCTTTCAGTTCAATTGTACACAATCGTATGTAATGTATTATAGCACAGCAGTGTGATTAGTCAAACATTTGTTTGTTAATCGGAATGGTCTGGCTTTCTTGTTTGTTGTATGCCTCTGTCGTTGTTTTCTGATTGGGGAGATTGTGGATTGCTCTCACGTTATTATACTTGACAATTTTGTTTTATCTATGTTATATATAACAATCGTGTGATTCACAACACACATTTCACATTCATGCAGAATCAATTTCGTAATGAACAGCAGCATTACAGTAATTATATGCATGTCACGCCGATTTATCGGCACTTTTCCCACCAGAGACAATTGAATAATGCATTGATAGGAGATTACGCAGGAATAATATCCGCCTTGACTGGGCTTTTATTGGCTTTTGGGCTTTTTGTTGGCTTTTGGGCTTTTTGTTGGCTGAATCTACTGGAATTGTTAAGTTTTTCTACAGCATTCGCTAATTCCACTTAAAAGTTGTGAATGCAGTTAAGTTTATATATAAGATTCTATTTTTCACTTAATTTTGATTAAATATTTTTAACTAAAGTTAAGTTTATTACGATTATCCTCTCTTTCACTTAACAACATTGCTTTACTTGATAAGTTTATTTCTCACTTGTCTTATATACACTTAACTTCCTCTCTCAAACTAACACAATTTTTAAGTTTATTTTTCAAAAACACCAATAAACTTAATCGGTCTTGACGATTTTAAGTTTTTTATTTCTATCTACATAATACACTTAACAATTCATCAAAAACCATATAAGTGAAATTTCATTTTTTCTTTTTTCACTTAAGTCAGCCTGTTTTACTGATAAACTACAGGTGTTTTCCTAATTCTTAATCATACTCTCTAACTTATATCAGCCAAACTACGTATTTCTCCTATAATTTGCCTTATCATGTACTATTCACATTTAAACAAAAAACAGGAGTGGTTATGAATACAGTTTTAAATATTGATACTAATAGAACGGAGGCTAGCATCTATAATCTAATCGAAATGGTAGATAAGGAACTATTATCCGCCCCCAAAGGTTACATCAGATTAGAAAGTAGCAAGGGATATCCTCGATATTATTACTACAAGAGTCGTTCTGAAACTTGCGGGAAGTATTTATCCGCTGATAACATCAGTTTTATCGCATCTATTTGTCAGCGCGATTACTATATTAAGCTTCTAAAAAAGCTCAAAGAATTAATCAATCATTATCAACGCGGGATTCATTTTGATATCTATGTGGAGATTGATAGTGTTTACTATTCTTTCAATCCTGGTAAGCGTTCTTTGATTAAACCTATTATTCCTGACATAGAATCATTTGTTGATGAATGGCATCTTCAACATCCCGGTTCATTAAACACTTTTCCAATAGAAAATGGAGTTTATACGAATAATGGTGAATTGGTTAGATCTAAGTCCGAGAAAATTATTGCGGACAGATTGTTAGATTATGGAATTCCTTATGCTTATGAGCCGAGCCTTATTATCGATGGATTAATAAAATATCCCGATTTTCTCGTTTTAAATAAAGTCACTAGAGAAACTTTAATCTGGGAACATTTAGGTCTTGCCGATAGTGCGGATTACAACTCAAATAATCTAAGTAAACTAGCCCTCTATGAAACAAATGGGCATTTAGTTGGCAAAAATGTAATTACTTCATTCGAATCTACCAATTATCCATTAAGCACAAAGTTAATTGATAGTAAAATCAATGATTACCTTACTTAATTTAGGGAAAATTTATTTCTACATTTCTAATATCTAATTCTTTTTTTATAAAAAAACGAGGATGCCAATAAATGGCATCCTCGATATATCTTATAATTCATCCTCTTTTGCGATGTCTTCCTCTGTCATGTATTTACGGAAGACCTTTTCAAGGATTGGGTGCAGTGTGCAGGAAATGATTCCTGGTGCGAATAAGATTAAAAATAGGAATCTATAGCAAAGGTAATATATGGCGATTAAAAGCACAAGCATTACAAGTGTCCAGCCGATGTTTGCAATCATGAAAACTGCTGAGACTTTGAATGATTCCTTGAAGCCATTTTCAAAGCGGGCAATGTATGCAAAATGGTAGATTGCCCAGAGAACCGTGAATACTAGAAGCACCATAAAGAAAATGGATGCTGCCGCAAATGGGCTGTCTGGCGATAAGTAATTTCTGGTGATGTAGATGTCGCCCCCAAGGATTGCATATAGCAAAATGAAAATCAGCCATGATAATGTGGACTGTTTGAAGTTGTCCTTGAATGAGTGGAAGAACTCAGTGGTGTAACCGCGGCCCTTGTAGATGCATTTGTGGGTGGCATAGTAAAGGGCTGTAGAGCTGGCTCCGATTGTCACAAGTGGCAATGAGCATGCTAAAAAGTAAAAACTAATCAAAATCACATCTGCAATTTTTGAAATCCCGTCAATAAATCTGTTGTTAAATAATTTTTCCAAAACCTATTCTCCTATTTCTATTTCATAAAGCAGATTATAGAAATTCTGCATGTATTCTTCATTTCCTGATAAATCAACAATCACTAGATAACACATGGTATCGTCCAAGCCGAAGTATTCCTGCACTTTTGTGCCGGAAATGTCGATGGCTGCGTAGTTGTCGAAGTATGTGTCATCGTTTTCGTTGCGTTGACTGAATGTAGCTTCGCGATTCGACCATAAATCTAAGAGATTGTCGGGAAGCTGCTTTGTCACATCTAGAGGTGTGCCAAGGTCGCATAAATACTGTACGCCTGCTTCGTCGGTAAATGCGAAATCCATCTGACCTGATACTGTGTAGATGTCAATTTGATTGTAGTAGGCTGTTGAATTTGCATCAACGTCCCCTGACAAACCTGCCACCATGGAAAAACCTTCGTGCTTATCCATGCCAAGCTGCTCTGGCATTGTCTTCTCTAGATTTTCATCGACCTGAGATGAATTGATAACAACTCCGTAAAGCTTGTAATCTATATACGTCATCTGATGGTGGACGAACCAGACAATCACTCCGATGATGACCAGCACAATCAACATGTGCATCCAATAATATGTAAATACGTATCCAATCTTTTTGTCTAACGGCATTTGTGCAAGCTTCGCCTTTTCTCCTGCCCATGTTTTAGTAACCTGTTCTTGCTCTTTGTCTTGATATGCCATAATATCCCGCTCCATTATTTCGTCTAGAACCTATCGTAACGTAAAAAAACGGCTACCGCAATAAGCGATAGCCATTTTTAATAAACATTTTATATTCGATTAGATATCAAGAAGCTTTGCGTATGCTGCAAGTGCATCTGATGTATCGCCAGCAAGTACCTTCTTTGCAAGTACCTTACCAAGCTGAACACCTTCCTGATCGAATGAGTTAACATTCCATACGAATCCCTGGAACATAACCTTGTTCTCGAAGTGAGCAAGGAGTGCACCAAGTGTCTCTGGTGTAAGCTGATCACCAACGATGATTGATGATGGACGGTTGCCCTCGAAGTACTTGTTGCGGTTGTCGTCGTCCTTACCACAAGCGAATGCCATAATCTGAGCTGCAACGTTTGCCTTGAGCTTCTGCTGTGATGTGCTGCCTTCGATTACAACATCTGTTGCCATCTGGCTGCTCTTGAAGCCAACGAACTGAAGAGGGATGATGTTTGTTCCCTGGTGAAGGAGCTGGTAGAAGCTGTGCTGTCCATTTGTACCTGGCTCACCAAAGATAACTGGACCAGTAACGTAATCAATTGCCTCACCGAAACGGTTAACGCTCTTGCCGTTTGACTCCATGTCGAGCTGCTGTAAGTGAGCAGGGAAACGGCTAAGTGCCTGTGAGTATGGAAGAACGGCTGTAGACTCATATCCAAGGATATTTCTCTCGTATACGCCGATAAGTGCATCAAGTAATGCTGGGTTCTTGCGGATATCTGTGTTCTTTGCAAGTGCATCCTCTGCAGCTGCACCGTTAAGGAAACGAGCAAATACGTCAGGACCGAATGCAAGTGAAAGAACTGCGCCACCTACTGAAGATGTAGATGAGTAACGTCCGCCGATGTAATCATCCATGAAGAATGCATCAAGGTAATCAGATGACTTTGCAAGTGGAGATGTCTCTGATGTAACTGCGATCATGTGCTTTGAAGCATCAAGACCAGCGTTCTTAAGAGCATCCTTAACGAATGACTCGTTTGTAAGTGTCTCAAGTGTTGTACCTGACTTAGAAACGAGGATGAAGATAGAGTGAGCAACATCAACGCCTGCAAGAACAGCTGCTGCATCATCAGGATCTACATTTGAAATGAAGTGAGCCTCCATCTTGAATGTGCCTGTAACCTTTGCCCAGTTCTCAAGAGCAAGGTACATAGCGCGAGGACCAAGGTCTGATCCGCCGATACCAATCTGAACAACAGATGTGAACTTCTCGCCTGCTTCGTTAACGATTTCGCCAGCGTGAACCTTGTTAGCAAACTCAGCGATGCGCTCCTGCTGCTTTACATAGAACTCTCTCTTGTTAACGCCATCAGCCATAACATCATCGCCAAGCTGACCACGTGTGAGCTGGTGAAGAACGAGACGCTTTTCACCTGTATTGATAACCTCTCCGTTGTAGAGGGCTGCGAACTTGTCAACAAGCTGTGCCTCATCAGCAAGCTTTGCAAGTGCATCAAGAACTGTGTCATCAACCTGCTTTGAAGCGAAGTTGTAAACCATGCCGTTTGACATTGGCACGCAGTACTCAGCAACACGCTTTGCACCGTTTGCACCAGCCATAGCTGTCTTGAGCTCTACCTGATTCTTAAGCCCTTGGAGAGTCTTGAATGACTCGAGCTTATCAAAATTTTTCCATTCTACCATTTTGAACACTCCTTTATATAAAACAATGTATATTGAAAACGATTTCAGTGAAAATTTTATAATAAAAGCATTTGCTTTTCAAGGAATGAGACTGGTTTTTCACAATTAATTCAGTCAACTTATTAATTAGTTTACACACGTCAACATAAAACGAGCTGCCTCCCAACTTCATTCAGAAGTCAAAAAGCAGCTCTTAAGCGAATACTGATAATGTCATTATTAAGTTCCTTTCTTGAATTGTCCTTCTGCTGAGCCTTCGCGTCAGCCAACCTGACCTTTGTCAAATCAACTAACGGAGATTGGTCTTCCTGCCGAAAGAATCAATTCTTTTGTTTTATACTCTTTATATCGGCAGGAAGGGTGGGGAGGTTTAGAGGTTATTCTATTTATATCATCCCATATCCACCGCTCTTCAATATCTCATTCTTTAGTGATATAGCATTTTCAAATCCTTTTTCCGCCAATTTTTCAGCCACATCCGCTATTGCCTTTTCGAGTTTATTTGCCACATCATCAAAAGTATTTAGTACCAAATTACTAGATAATCCTATTTCCGATGCCGCCATTTCAAACTTGCTTCTATTAATTTTTGAAATATTCAATTCATCGCCAATATAAAACGACATGTCAGATGTAGTACGATATACTCTCGTTGCCACTAAATCATAAGCTGGTGCTAGTCGTTTTGATTTTAAATCCTCACTATATAATAGAGAGAAATTCTTTACATGACAGTCTGTATTTCCGATCAAATAATTAAAAATAATAATTCTTAACAATGCTATTTGATCTTCAATTGGATTGCTCGAATTATTTCTTAAAAGTTCAAACATTCTCGCCATATATCCCGATGGAGTTTTCTCATATTTGTCGGCCGCAAATATACCCAGTGCCTGAGCAAAATCCTCTTGATGTAGTCTGTATGGACATTTCAAACCATCCAATTCTTTGTTGTTAGATAGTGGCCTATCATATCTCGCTGTTGCGTATAATATGTCTTCGTCTGCCTGCGAACCCTGCGAAACAATAAAGCTTTCCGGTACCGTAATGCCAATACGCTTTGCTGTTTGAATACATAACTGTTCATTCAGAACTATTTGTTTATGTCTAACATGACTTTGTTTTACTATATGCGTACTTGGAGCATCCCCCTTAGGTAGATACCACGTTTTATCCGCTGCATTATAGTAGAGGCCAACTTTTCCTGAAGCACCAGTTAGTGATAAATGTGTCTCTAGTAATATCTCAGTAGATTTTGTAGCCCCCTCTGCTGCAAGTGCTTTAACCCTTTGGGCTGATAGCAATTCGTAGCCCGACACCTCGTCATCCTGACCTTCAACTATTTTTATAGCACCAAGACATTCCTTGCCCAACTCAGCTAGAATTGATATATAATCGTTTTCATCTGCTTTCATCCAATTAGCTACAGCTTTTCGCGAAAAGCCTTCTGGCAGTAGACTCTCAAAAAAATTCTTTGTTTTTGCAGGCGAAAAAGCCTCCTGTTGCAATGGAAGTGAAATCGATATTGCTGCTGCATCTTTATTATCTAAATATTCTTGTTCATATCTGAACCGAGCGTCTAAGTAGCTTTCACCAGCGATTTTTCCAACCAGTGTCTGTATTCCGTTTAATTCTATATATACACTTAATTCTCGCATGGATTACCCTCTCTCATTCAACTCCACATCAAGCCCTAATAGATTTGCTATTCTCAGAGCCTTGTCTAATTCAATAGTCTTTTTTCCATTTTGCAAATCAGACAAAAA
>JAEEGI010021254.1_pt1 | contig 12913 bp, 11 predicted proteins | sample 8958751 | NCBI WGS metagenome assembly JAEEGI01 (sample SAMN16246545, study PRJNA631951) | gut metagenome | biome: gut microbiome; feature: rumen; material: KS-attached | host: Bos | place: Iran: Karaj | collected 2018-10 | reverse complement strand
AAAGGGAAACATTCATAGATCAGAGAATTATTGATCACTCTTTCAAAGAAAGGCATCCAGTCCGGATAGTTTTCTTCAAAGGCTTCTGAATCGATTTTAAACTGTTTAACATCATCTTTATACCTGCTGATCGCAGTTGAGATAACTTCATCGAGTATGGCGTTGCTGTCCATAAATCGCGACAGCAGATTAACCGTGACGATCAATGGATCTTCAGCAGCTTCATAGTCTTTCTCAAACTCATCCTTGTTGATGATCCTGCATATCTTCGCGATCTTATCGCACAGATCCTCATCATTTCTTTTTAAAATGTCGTCAAAGACCATCATCCGTCTGATATCTTCTTCTTCGATCACATAAAAGATTTTCGCTTCTTCGCTGATCGCAGCTTCACCGATCTTCAATGAATCTGCTTCCAGAAGCATCTCCACCACTCTTTCGCAGGAACTTGAACAGGAAGCGATCCCGATATCATTGATCTGTTTGAGACTGCGCGGATAAAGACGGCATACTTCCGGCAGATATTTTTCACCCTTTTCCCGATGCAGATTACACAGTCCCTTCTCCTGCAGCGGACAGATCCCCTGCCAGTCGAAGGATACATACCTGTAACAGCTGTCCGTTACTGTCTCCGGCATAATAAAAGTATTCTGAATGCGGCGATTCAGATCTTCTGAACACTCGATCGTGATCAGACGGTAGTATTCAGCTTTACTTACAGGGATACGCCAGTTACTGCAGCAGGAATTGCGGCATTTATCAGCTTTGCAGTGAAATTCTTTGTAGTAAGCCGGTGAGAGCCAGCTCATGTTTTTCATTATTAGAAAAAATTATAAATGAGGAATATTACTGTCTTCAACAGAAATAATCTCCAAGCTGTTTTTGAATAAAACATTATAAATGATAAAAATATATATTTAAAAGTTTTATAATGAAATCATCACAGGTAGTATTAATGATTGATTTTTTTGTTAATTATGCCGGATCAAACATCGTGTGTGTAATCATCTTTTTTATTCTGCTCACACATAATCTTTTAAGTATCGACCGTCAGGAAAAACAGATCAAATACGATTACACGCTGATTGCCTTTATTCTGTATTTTCTATCCGACTGTTATTGGGCAGCATTAGAAGCAGGACTTATTCCGCTTACCCGTTTTCATGTAGTGCTTTCAACCCTGCTTATCTGTATCTTCATGACGCTGATCACTTACACCTGGCTCAATTACGTCATGGCTGTCGAACAGACTCCACACCGCAACCGTCCGATCAATCAGTTTGCGGTCCTTTTTCCTTTCCTGGCTTCTTTGATCGCTCTTGTACTCCACTACATCATCAGCCCCAATTCACTGATTGATGAAAATAACGTCTTACTGCCAACCTATAATTATTATCTGGTGGTTGTACCATATATCTATATCGCTTCCGTACTGGTTTATACAATCCGCAAAGCCCGCAGGGAAGAAAACCCGATTGAAAAGCGCAGACATCTGATCATCGGCTTTTTCCCGCTGATGGTCATTGCCGGCGGCTTGGTAGAAATGCTGCTGTTCCCGCACTTGCCGATCTTCTGCTTCTGTTCAACGATCCTGATGCTGATCTTCTTCATTCAGTCCATGGACAGACTGATCTCGCTTGATCCGTTGACAGGACTCAATAACCGCGGACAGCTGATCCGTTATATATCTGTTCCATCTAATGTCCGCAAGGAAAACGTTTTGACTTATGTCGTCATGTTTGATATCAATGATTTCAAAATGATTAATGATGAGTATTCACATGCCGAAGGTGATAAGGCTCTGATCATTGTGGCCAATGCACTGAAGAATGTTTCCAGCAATCACCGTTTCCCGCTTTTCTTAGGACGCTATGGCGGGGACGAGTTTATCATGATCGTTCACCCGAAAAACGAAAAAGAACTAGTTGCTTTTCTAAATGAGATCCGCAAGAAGATCGATGATGAATGTCACAGACAGAAACTGCCATACATTCTCACTGTCGGCATCGGTTATGATCAGCTGTATGATGATCCCGATACGATCCACAAGTGCATGCTCAGAGCTGATAAGAAGCTGTATCTCGACAAAGATTATATGAAAGCTCACAATCAGTCGTCCCACAGCATTTAATCATTTTTATAAATTACAGCTACATGAAAAAACTGCTCTTTCTTCTGCTGCTTTTTATCACAGTATCTATTCTTTTAATCAAGAGGCCTTTTTCACACGAACAGAAAGAAACGATAAAAAAGAATGACGAAGTTAAAAATGCCGAAACCGAAAACAAAGATCAGCAGATAATTAACACAAGCAGTGAAAATACAAATGAAAACGCAAATCAGGAAACAGCTGTTTTGACTGTCTATCCTGATGATGTCTACAACATCCTTGATTTTGACCGCCGCAATATTCTTTCCATCGGTGAACAGGATGAATGGGGACACTGCAGCATCTATTGTCTGGCTTATGCTCAAGCCATATTCTACAACCGCAATAATATCGATCCCTACAGCTACTATGATGGTGAAGGTGCTGTCTGGCGCTGGGCTGACTACAAGGATATCGCTTTAGACAATCCGCTTCCTGTGGTATTGCAGTCGGCTTATGATGAGATCAGTAAAGGTATTCCGGTCCTTTTCTATGTCGGCGATTCATATGCGAAGACTGCCGGTCATGAAGAGATCATCAGGGAAGCATCTGAACACTATGTTCTGCTGATCGGCTACAGACTCAATGCGGATTACAATAATCTCAAAGCTTCCGATTTCTATGCGGCTGATCCGGCCAGCGGCTATAAAATAAACCAAGATGCCTACACACCCTGGGTCATCCTGACTGATTCTGCACCTAAAACGATCAATGGCGAATACGCCTTGTTTACCAGTGATGATCCCGATCTACATGTGCCTGTCGTCAAAGCCTATATCGATACAAGCCGCTGGGATGACTCTGTTTCTGATCCCATCCCTGCCCTTTATTACCAAAACAATCCATCTTAAAAGCGATCATTCCCAGATCGCTTTTTTATCAGGTTTAAGGTATTGCTTTCTGATCTTGCAGATATAAGGTGAGAAAGGACTATCATCACCATGCAGCATCGTGCATCTTGCCTCCATCACCTGCCCTAGAAGCAGATAGGCTTCTTGAGGCGTAAAGCCGTAATCTTCGCACATCCACTCAATCAGTTCGTGACAGCCTTCGGTAAAGGAATCCTTGATGCGGTCGTTATTGGCGATCGTCATGATGTAATCTTCGTTTTCCAGACGCAGCCACTTTTTTGCTTTATAGTTTTCAAGCAGCTTGACCTTTAAAGTCACTTCCGCCTGACACTCAATTGCACCGCCATGCGGGATTTCACCATCGCCCATGATCGCGTGGCAATCACCGACGTGCAGCAGCGCTCCTTGCACTTCGACTGGCAGATAGATGGTCGTACCCGGACAGATTTCCTGAACATCCATGTTTCCGCCATTGGTGTAGGCATATTTTGTCGTCTGATCTTCTGCAGCTGGAGCTGTCCCGATCGTGCCAATCATCGGCATGATGGGAAGTTTAAGTTCATCAGACCATTCCACATAATCATCTTTGATCCGCACCGTTTTGGTCACGACATCCCAATTATTGGGATAGATCAGCTGCGAAAGCGGATTGCGCCAGCCCGCAAAACCGGTATAGCCCAATTCACCCGGCTTCACATCAATGATGTGCACAGCCAGACTGTTTCCCGGACGGGCATCCTCGACCTCGATAACTGTACACAGATTCGGTCCTCTTGATTTGGAAGGATCCCAGAGGTCATCGATGTTTCGCAGCCAGTCACCGCCATTGAGCTGTGTTTCCACAACAAAAGTTTCACCGGATTTTACGCTGATCGCTGCTTTATTGTTTTTTGATAAGGTATTATATACTCTGTCTCTTGTTGCTTTGCGCATCACAAGATCAGTCAGCTTTCTGCTTCTTCGCTTTTTTCAGCCGGCGGATTCTTTAATGCATCTCTCATCATGACACAGGCCGTAAAAAGCGCAACATTGATCGTCAAAGAAATCACGATGGCCAGAAACTCATATGGAGCAATCGAGACTTCCAGGAACAGTTTAAGAAAACGGACACTTGAAATAACAGTGTTCAAAATCGAAAGGATCCAGGCCAAAGTAAGGTATTTATTGTTTCGGCTGCTGAGCCGGCAATAGATGCCGCCCAACATAAAAAACAGGTTTACGAAAATAACACCCATGCTGCTCGAATTGATCGCTGAAGCCTGTGATAAATAGACCGAATCCTCAGCGAGTTCCGGGATATTAGGCAACAGAAAATGAAATGCCAAAAGCAGCAGTATACCCGTTATCAGACCCAGGGCAGAAAAGACTGTTGCCATCATGCCCACGCGTTTAAGTACTTTTTTGCAGCTTTCCAGATCCATATTGTTCTTCTTTTTTCTAATAAATATTATACTCTACGTTTTACACTAACTGTAAATCACCGCTCCACTAATCAATTTATATGGAAGCATTATTCGGCGTAAAGCGATCTGAGTTCCTGTCTCATCGCATTGAGCTTCTCATTGTATTCTGTGTAATCCGTCTTTGTCCTTGTCCGCAGCAGTTCTGTCATTTCCTGAGCGACCTCAAACATCGGCGTCAAAGCCAGATTGCCCAATACGCCTTTCAGGGCATGCGCTTTTTCAAAAGCCGTATCAAGGTCATCTTCCGCCAAGGCAGCACTCAGCTTATCAAAATCCTCACTGTCCAGCGCACTTTTAACCAGTCTCAGATAGAATTCTTCCTGACCAAGACATCTGAACAGACCTTCCTGAGTTTTTGCTCCAAAGTTATTTAATGCTTCTACACTTAACATCCAAGTACCTCCTTTTTATCATCTGCTTCTTTTATTCTATATAATATCTGTTTTATTATCTGCTGTTCAGGCATCAAGTTCACTCTTTTTTTCGCTTATAAACTTTTCAAATTCCAAAGCCGGGACCGGTTTGGAGAAATAGTAGCCCTGGATGACATCGCAGCCCAGCTCTTTCAGAGTCAGCATCTGTTCCCTGGTCTCCACACCTTCAGCTATGACCGGGACTTTCAGATAATCAGCGATATCCAGCATTATCTCCAGCATGCCGGTATCACGGCCTGATTCAAAGGCATCATCGATAAACTCCTTTGCGACTTTCAGAACATCGATCGGCAGCTTCGATATCATATTCAATGAAGAATAGCCGGTACCAAAGTCATCCATTTCCACCTTGAAGCCTTTTTCACGCAGAGTTTTGACGGTATCGATGATCTGTGCCGAATTCCTTGTGTAGGCTGATTCCGTGATCTCCAGCAGCAGTTCCTTAGTTGAGATGTGATTGTCCTCAACAATCGAACACAAGACTCGTTCCAGATTTGGATCATGCATATCAACGCGCGAAACATTGACGGAAACCGGTACCGAGATCCCAAAACGCTTTTTCCATTCAGCGATCTGTCTGGCTGCACTCTTCCAGACAAAATTATCCAGTTCATAGATCAGACCATTTGTTTCAAACAGCGGAATAAAGGAAGCCGGTGAGATCAGGCCATATGAAGGATGTTTCCATCTGATCAGCGCTTCAGCCGAAGACAGAATCGGTTCTTCTTTGGTGATATCATATTTTGGTTGATAGTAGACTTCAAACTGGCCTTCTTCCAGCGCTTTTCCAAACTCTGCAATCAGCTGTTCATTGAAGAGATCTTTCTGATACAAAGAATCATCATAGATCGCAACCGCGTTGCTTAGCGAATTGCGCAATGTATCAGCCGCGGCCTTGGCTCTGTCAAATCTTCTTTCCATGACCATGAGCTTATCAACATTGGGATAGACACCTAAACGGATCCTGATCTGCGAATTGGTCGGATTCTCTTCTTCCAGTCCGCTGATCACATAATCAAGGATCTCATTATAGTCCATGCCATGCGGACAGTAGATCAGGAAAGTATCAGATTCATTGCGGCAGACGATACCGTTTCTTGGTGTTACATAATCTCTCAGCCGATCAGCCACAAGACGCAGCACCTTATCACCAAAAGCGATGCCGTATCGTTCATTTATGACATGGAAATGATGGATATCCGCCAGCATCGCATCCATAGGCAGGTTGATATTATACTGATCAAACTGGTTGCAGTAGGAATAGAAGAAGTTCTTGTTGTAAAGACCCGTCAGAGGATCTCTTTCCGTCGTATTGATGATGGCTCTGTCTTCATTCAGCTCGATCGTGCGGTTGATACGCGCTTTCATGATCGAGATCTGCGGATACGGTTTAGGAATGAAATCGACCGCACCCAAATTCAGACACTCGACTTCCGACTGCTGGTCAGCCGTAAGGACGATCACCGGGATCGAAGCGATCACAGGATCTTCCTTTTTCTTCTTCAGCACTTCAATGCCGCTCAGCTTAGGCATCAGAATATCCAGCAGCACTAATGAAAGAGTACTGCGATACTCATAGATCTTCTGCAGCGCTTCTTCACCATCAGCGGCATAGATGATATCGTAATCATCGGTCAAAGCATTTCCCAGAAGTTCCCGATTGATGAGCTCATCATCAACGATCAGTACTTTTCTTCGATTGCCTAAAGCTGTATATTGTTCTGTCTTACTGTCCATCACTTTCATCCCTGACTTTCTGTTCTTTCTGTTCCTTTTCTCCGATCAGATCTCTGAGTGTCTTATACAGGATCTCCGGTTCGACTGGCTTGGAAAGGTGTGCATTCATGCCCGCCTGTAAAGAGCGCTGTACATCCTCATCAAAGGCGTTTGCCGTCAAAGCGATGATCGGGATCTTTTTCGCATCGCTTCGGTTCAGCTCTCTGATGTTTGCTGAAGCCTCCAGGCCATCCATGACCGGCATCCTGACATCCATCAGGATCGCATCATAATATGCTACTGCTGATTCATTGAACTTATCAAGGACCAGCTGACCGTTTATCGCCAGATCGCAGCTCATGCCCTGCGATTCCAGCAGCATCATGATGATCTCGGCATTGATCGAGACATCTTCTGCCAGCAGAATACGTCTGCCCTTAAGATCAACATTACTCTGATTATTGAATTCTATATTGCGTCGTTTCATGACGCGTTCAAATTCTTCCATGACATTGGAAGCAAACAGCGGCTTGGACATGAAGGAATCAACACCGACTTCCAGAGCTTCCAGAAGGATGTCATCCCAGTTATAGGCTGTCAGAATGATGATCGTCGTTTCATTGGCATAGCGGCTTCTGATCTGCCTGGTCACTTCAACACCATCTTCTTCCGGCATCTTCCAGTCGACCAGTACCAGATTGTATGGATCATGTTTGCCATGCTGGATCTCCATCAGCTTGATGGCTTCGCGTCCGGATGAACAGACATCAGTGACCATTCCCGCTTCTTCAAGTACCATGCGGCCATGTTCAAGGGCGATCTTGTCGTCATCAACGATCAGCACTTTCATCTTGTGCGGATCCATTATCTGCTGTTCATAATCCTTATGATCAACATTGCGTAAGGTAATGGTGACGGTAAAGGCTGAACCCTCACCCTTCTTGCTTTCAACACTGATCGTACCATTCATCAGTTCCACGATGTTCTTGGTTATGGCTAAACCCAGACCTGTTGAACCAAAACGGTTGCGGCGGCTGGAGTCTTCCTGAGTGAATGGCGAGAAGAGCTTTGGCAGGAATGATTCTTCCATGCCGATGCCATCATCCTTTATCACAAAGCGCAGCGTTGACTGCTGATCAAACTCAGCGATCTTTTCCACGGTAAATAAGATATTGCCCGGGACATCGGTGAACTTGATCGCATTGGAAAGGATGTTGAGGATGACCTGCTTGAGTTTCATGTCATCACCGAAATACCAGTCATCGACCTTGCCGATGATCCGGCATTCATATTCAAGACCCTTATCCCGGCATTGAGACTGGACCATCGTATTGATCTGTTCGAGCATATTGCTGAAAGAGAATTCTTCCTTGCGCAGCATGAGCTTTCCTGATTCGATCCTCGACATATCGAGAATGTCATTGATCAGGCTCAGCAGGTGTCGGGCACTTTCGCCGATCTTGCCAAGATAATCTCTGGTCTGTGCAGAAAGATCCTTGTCTTTCAAAGCGATCGCATTGAGACCGATGATCGCATTCATCGGCGTTCTGATCTCATGAGACATATTGGACAGGAAAGAAGTCTTGGCCGCATTGGCTCTTTCGGCTTCCTGTAAAGCTTCGGCTAAAATCTCATTGCGTTTTCTTTCCTGCTGCAGGACATCGGTCAGATCTGACTTGAGCAGGATATAGAAACGCGCTTCCTTATCGACCAGATAATAGGTAAAGCGTTTGTTGAAGACTTCGTCATCGATATCGCAGGTCACATCGACCGTATAGGAATCGGCTTCTTCAAGTTTCTTTTCGATTGTTTTCAAAGAAAGAGCTTCTTCAAGTTCAGAAAGATCATGTATCTCTTTGGAAGCGACCGGTATTACCTGATCATGAATGTATTTTTCATAGCTGCCGTTTGGCTGTTCCGGAAAGATCGAGCCTCTGGTGATCCTGTCGGCATCGCCAATAACGACCGAGTACTGTCCTTCCACAAGATAGGTGACCATATCATACTGTCTGGCCAGTACCTTTTCATTAAGCACTTCCGCGACCTTTTCGTTGTTGTATTCTGTCTCGGTACCGAAAGCGATGATATCTCCGTTATCCGGATCGATCGTACAGGTCCTTGAATATTTGACAAAAAACTGTCGGCCGGAAGCACGGCGGCTGAAACCGACAAAAGTGATCGGACCTTCTGATTTATAGAAACGATCGATCAGTTTTTCAATCCTGAAGGCATCCTCATAGCGTTTTTTATCCGCATCGATGATAAAGGAATCGATTCTTGCCTGAATGGAATCAGCGACGGAACCGCCCGGATAGTCTGTTTCAAAAAGATCGGAACCTTTCGCATCTTCAATGATGCCGCTGGTCAGATTGTTGCGCATGACGGCCAAAGAATCATATGCCAAAGCATTGAACTGGTCCATCATGCCGGAATAGACATTGGCACGGCGTTTGATCTCTTCACGGGCATTGTGCTGTGTGGTGATATCACCGATAAAGACATAATAGACATCGCCATAACCCGGCAGATTCGCATAGTGTCCGTAATCATCGACCCAGCGCACGCTGCCGTCTTTTCTGATGATCCGATATTCAACATAATCAAAATTATCGTTCTTCTTATCTGTGATCTGTCCATTAATCGATTGCTGAATACGGTCGAAATCATCCGGATGCACAAGTCCTCTGAAAGTATTGCCGGTCAGCTCCCTGAACTCCTCAAGGCTGTCACAGCCGAAAATCTTAAGCGTTGCCTGATTGACATAGATGATATCCAGATTGCCATCCGCCTTGTAGATGAAAAAACCGCCCGGGATCCGATCGCCCAGCCAGGTAATATAAGAAGACAGCTTGCCATCCTTTGAAAGAGCATCATCGTCGATTTTAATAATTTCCGTGCTATTCATTGCAATCGCTCTCCTTTACTTATCAATGGTCAGATACAATCCATAATCACAGTATCTGTGATCAGCTTAAGTTTCAATATGAACTCTCAGATGCATTATCGCATCCACTAAATATATCTTTTATTTTCTTGGAATTGTAATATGTCTGACCAGACAGGGATTTAATTCTTTACTCTATAGAAATAACTCTTGCCGTCATCAACCACCAATGTATCATTATCTGCCAAATATACAATGGCTGACTCTTTAGACGTCAGAACGCCTTTATCCATATAAACAAGCTCTATATTGTATTTTTCACCATCAATCTTCTGCCACGAGCCTTCAATTTCAATTGATGAAAGCTCATGTTTCATAATTGCCGTACCGTCATCCTTTAAAGTCAGTTCAGCTCCGGCTTCACTGTGCCAGACACCAATGATCGGATCCTGCTTATCAACAGCTGCCGAAAGTTCCTGGCGTGATGAACCATCTTTGGCTGATCCGCTCAGATCTGAAAAAACAATAACTCCTCCGATCACCAGCACAATTAGAGCCAGGCCTGTCATTATTGATTTAAGAACTGAATTATCAGAATTTCCCTCACTTTTAGAACTGAAACTATGACGAAACATATTTTTTCTCTGATTATGCTTATATAAAATATTTTATTACTTTTATTTTATCCTAATCTTAACAACATTTTGAACTTAAAAAGGATCACGACGATCCTTCTTTGAAGTATGGATAACAGATCAGTACCAGATCTGCGGATATTTATGGAATGGCTTATATTCGATCGCTTCATCAAACTCGATCTTATAGACCGGTACGAATTCACCTTCTGAAACCGTCAGCCCTTTTAATTCAACGCGATGATCATCGGTATTGGTGAAACTGACATCCTCACCGGTCGCAAGCTTGGTGACTCTGATCGCCTTGCCCCCGAAGACGCCCGAGAAGAACATCCGGCCTTCCGGAGGACTGATCCAGTTCCAGAGATAGACCGTTTTCAGATCTTTGCCATAAGTGATGCCGCTGATGCCATTGCCGCCCCGATACCAGGAACCTGATAAAAGGTTGGGATGAAGATCGCCATAGACGGCTTCGCCATTATCTTTCAGCCATTTTCCGACTTCCGTTAATGGTTTAATCGCATCTGCCGGGATCGAGCCATCTGCTTTCGGTCCGATGTTCAGCAAGAGATTGCCGCCATTGCAGGCACAGGTATTCAGCATGCGCAGAATCCTTTGTGCTGTATAGGCATAAGGCAGAACCTGCGTCTCATCGAGATAGCCCCAGGCGATATCATTGAAAGTCATACAGGCTTCCCAATCGCGATCCAGCACTCTGATCTTGCCTTCCGGCGTGCCAAAGTCTTCGTTCAGCCGGGAACGATCATTGATGATGATATCCGGCTGCAAAGCTCTTAAGCGCTGATTGCGGGCTAAAGAATCCCAGGCTTCCCATGATTCCATCGGCTGGGCTACATCGTACCAGAGGATATCGATCTTGCCATAGTTGCTGAGAAGTTCCGTATTGAGTGCTTCAATGTAATCAAGGAAACGGCGTCTTGCTTCATTGTCATAGGCACATCTTTCACCATCAGGATGACGCCAGTCCATGATCGAAGAATAAAAGCCGATCTTGAGATCTTCTTCGCGGCATGCCTCAACAAACTCTTTCACGATGTCACGATGACATCCGTAATTGACGCTGTTGAACGGATTGACCTTGGAATCCCATAAGGAGAATCCTTCGTGATGTCTGGTGGTCAGAACCATGTATTTCATGCCGGCCTGTTTTGCGAGCTTCGCCCACTTGCGGCAGCAGCCTTCTTCAGGCATAAACTGTTCCGCATATTTTTCATAGTCCTTCTTATCGATGCCTTCCATCGCCATGACCCATTCATGACGGCCAATGATCGAATAAAGACCATAGTGGACAAACATTCCGAAACGGGCTTTGCGCCACCAGTCCATGCGCTGATCACGGCTTTCCGCGATCATCTTCTCATAATCGGCTTTCTTTAATATTTCCATATATAAACTTAATCGTTATTCTTTCTGGTTCCAAACAGCTGCAGGACACGGATCATCAGATTGATGAAATCAAGCTCCAGCTGTAAAGCAGCATAGATCGCATAGTTCTCGCTGTCGCTCTGGCTGTAGTAGCGATCGATCATCTGCATGTCATAGGCAATGAGTCCCATGAACAGTAAAGTCTCGACATAGCATAGACCGATCTCGATTGCTGAAGCGTGGAAAATAAGCGCATCGAGCAGTGATACAACAATACAGATGATCAGGCCGACGAAAAAGACTGATCCAAAACGGCTTAAATCGAATTTGGTCGTCTTGCCGATGATGGCTAAAGAACCAAAGACAACAGCAGTTGTGATAAAAGCGATCAGGATGGAAGAAGTCGTGTAGATTTCCAAGATCACCGATAAGGTCATACCGTTGATGAAGGAATAGACCGTGAACATCGTCCTGACTGCCGAAGTCGAACGTCCTTCCAGATTGCGGCCGATCATGAAAGCCATGACCAGTTCCGTAATGATCAGCGCGATCATCACAACGGGATAGGCATTTCCTAAAGCCGGCAGGAAATAGTAGCCAACTAAAGCTCCCAAAGCACTGAGGCCAAGACCGATACCAAGATAGGTAAAGACATTGACCAGGAAATCAGAACGGGAAATTCTGTTGATCTGTGTATAGCTGTCAAAATCATTCATTGTAAATTACCTCCTTATAGGAATCTGATGATGATAAATGAGATCGCCATTCCTACCGCCATGCAGCTGAAATGCGAGGTCCCATCGACACCCGGCAAGATCGAGATCATGATCAGTGACAGCAGCGGTCTAAGCAGATCGTACATGCCTCTGAAACCATAGACAGAAAGGATGACCATAAAATAGGCACCCATGATGCCTCAGATCTCTCCGGAAGCACCTAGGGACAATGCGTAATCGTTGCGGTTGTTGTGCTTGATCATCAATGACAGGATATGTCCGAAGATCAGTGAACCAAAATAGATCAGCAGAAATGAGAAATGACCGAAAACATTTTCAACAAAAGTACCGATGTTGTAAAGCGAGATCATATTGAACAGCAGATGCATCGGTTCGCGATGTGCGAAACCGGAACTCACAAGCCGGTAATATTCCCGGCGATTGAAAACCATATGATAGGACATCATCAGGTCTTCGGCTTCAATCTTTTCACTTCTGATCATAAAGAAAACGATTACATTAACCAAAATCAGAAAATATGTGCAAAATTCTCTATACATACCTAAATTATATATTATAATTTGGTAGTTGTATCGGTTATGAGTATCTTAAACAGTACACAGAAAAAAGTTCACGCATTAACAGAACTTGGCACACACAGAGTTCAGAAAAGAACTCT
>JAEEGI010021252.1_pt1 | contig 12913 bp, 6 predicted proteins | sample 8958751 | NCBI WGS metagenome assembly JAEEGI01 (sample SAMN16246545, study PRJNA631951) | gut metagenome | biome: gut microbiome; feature: rumen; material: KS-attached | host: Bos | place: Iran: Karaj | collected 2018-10 | reverse complement strand
AATACCAATGGCCAAAGAAGTAGAAGAATACTTAAAAACAATAAATTATCCAATTACAGTTGCTGTAATGGGTTGTGCTGTAAATGGACCAGGCGAAGCAAGAAACGCTGATATTGGCATTGCTGGAGGTATAAAAGAAGGACTAGTATTTAAAAAAGGTGAAATAATAAAAAAAGTACCTCAAGAAAAAATTGTAGAAATATTAAAAGAAGAAATTGAACAAATGATAAAAGGCTCTTGAGAGCTTTTTTTATTTAGTAAAATGATCAATTATGATATACTAATAATAGGAGAAATAATATGAATAAGATTAGAATTAACAAAAAAATATTATTCATAATTTCTTTAATTTTAATGGTATGTGTAATATCATTCTTTTGCGTGCCAATAAAAGATGGCAGATCAATATTTGCAAATATTCAATACAATAAAAAGTTAGCTGGTGCTATTCAACCAGATAATTACGACAAAATGAAAATAACATCAGCAAGAATTACTGAAAGAATAACAGGTACATCAAAATTTAATACATCAGATGGGAATAGCGTAGATGACGGGAGTATCGTTTCGGATTTAGAAGGGAACGATGTTTCATCTGTTGATAATTATATAAGAACATATGATACTCTTACATATAGCGTAGAAATTAATGTCGATAGAAACGAATATACGACAACAGATTTAGATGTGCTTACTGGTGGAGTTATTAAAGTAAGAGTAACAGTGCCTAAAGATTCTGAAACTAACATTCCTTGGTTAGTAATTAAAAAAGATGCGTGGATGAAAGATGTTGAACTATCTGATGATTTTACAGAATTAACGGCAAATTATCAGGTACCAACAAGCGAATCATTAATAGGAGGTATTCAAGAGTTATCTTTTAGATTTGTGGCTCAAGGATATGTAGGAGAAATACCAGCTAATATGAAACCTACTATTGAGATTTGGATGGAAGGAAACAAACCAGATAATTCATCTTCACACTACGATAAAAAAGTTCTTACAGACTCTGAAATACTATACAGTACAGGAAAGCAAGACTATGAGTTAACTCTAAAACAAGGGTTAATTAATCGAAAATCATCATTAAATGGTGTGAATGGACAATACCTAAGTTTTGGAGTGCAACTTGATTATAAAAACGAACTAAGAGGAATGGAATATCCATATAAGGGAATTAATTCCAAAATAAAATTGGAATACTACTATTCTAATCCGCTTAGTGGCGAAGGATGGATTAAACTAGATAGAAATAATGCCGAAGATAGAAGAATTCTTGATGGAATACAACTTGTTGCATCAGGTTTAATATGCGAAGAAACTGATAATTTTTGGCCAAGTACAAGTTCGAATAAACTAAAAGGAACTTCTTCTGGATGCTACTATAAAGGAATTGATCGATTAGGTAGCTGGGGAGATAAATATCCATACAGATATAATTCCGGAGATATAAATGCGACATATAGCAATGACGTTTTATCATTTAATAATAGAAATAATTATTTTTATGGATATGCTGATAGTGGGTATTCACATTTTCTTGTTGATGGATTTGAATTATTTATACCTTACTACAATGACGGGATGGCTAACTACGAATATCAAATTAGACTGGTTGCTGATGAACTAACTGGATACAACTATCAAAACGAGCCAACGGAATTAAATGTTGATTCTCAACTATCTGTTAAATTAATAAACTCTGTTTCAGGAAACATAAGAGCTATCGTAGAAAGACTCAGTTGTGCGGGCTGTTCAACCAGTGTAACACCTATAAATAGATATGAGACATTTTATAGTGAAATAAATATAGAAGATGGTCCATACGAAGGTGGAGAAGAAAGATTAATAGTATGGACAAGTAGCTTAGCTACTTTAAGAAAAGAATCGAATGGTGAAGGATATTACAGTTTTGAATACGAACCAGAAGATGGTGTAACAACCATCGATAATACGTCCACGTCATATGGAATATACAAAAATGATCCAGTAGGTGGAATTCCTACAACTGATTTAACGAATGCAGCTTTATATGAAGACTTCTACTGGTATGATACTTATGATGAAGCTAGTTCCATGGGTACAATATCAGCAATCCATATTGATAGTCCTGATTATAGGGGTTATGGTATATCATCAGAGATTCAATTTAATCTAGTAGGAAGAAATAATAAAGAAAACATTGGAAAAGTAGGAATCATAAGACACAAAATCAATCTTTATAAAGATCAAGATAGAACAATCCAATATTCTTTAGGATATAATCAGAACTACACTCCATCAGTTATAAATGAAGATGGAGAAGAAACTAATAGAGGAACACCAAGTACTATTGGCCATTCGTTTGTAATATCTGCCTTAGATATGAGTTTATCAATAATACCAAGAAGTAGTATAACTGGAAATGTACAAACTAACTTCAATGTTCAAGATAAATATCTTAATATTGAATTAAAACCAACTGTTACAAATCTTATTGATGAAGAATTTAACTCCAACTTTAGACTTCATATTAGGTTTGGTAAGTACTTGACCTATCGAGAAGGTAGTGCCAATATAGAACCAACTCGTATACAAGAAGATGGGGGATACAATGGACAAGCTCTTTATTGGAATTTAACTGATATTAATGTGTCTGAAGTTCCAACAATTACATTCCAAATGGAAATGTCTCCATTTACTCCAAACAACTATAACTCTGGAGCGTCACCAGATGCATATTTATACAGTCCTGCATTCCCTGTTGACGATGGATTTGATAGACAACCACTATCTTTTACCAACCTAGCTGGTTCAACAATAAGAAAAAATGTCAATAAAGATATAATTGAAGCTAATGAATCCTTTGAAATTTCTGATACAATTTATAACATATCTGATGAAATACTACAAAATGTAAAAACATTTGAAATATTACCTAAAAATAATGACAGCAACGGAAGTAGTTTCCATGGAGATTATACTTTAAAAATATTGGAATTAGCCGAAGGACAAAGAATATTTTATACAACAAGTGCTATTAATACACTTGGATTAACTCAAGATGATGATGGTAATTTGACCCTTAGAAACGTTACATTACAAAATAATCCACAATGGACTGAAGTACAAATTAACGGAATTATTCCAGCTAACGCAACTGCAATAGGAAGTACCATTTCTTTGATTGATACAATGTCTACTAAAGGATTTAAATATCAAGTAATACCATCAAATAATGGCTATGGAGATAAGTACATCTTTAAATCTTTAGCAACGTCAGATAATCTAACTACAACAATAAAATCTGATATTTTAAGAGTATCAATAGTATCTAGAAATATAGAAGGTAAGGCCTATATCGATTTAAATCGTAACAATAAGTATGATTCAAGTGATTCGCTGATAGCCAATCATCAAGTTAAACTATTGAATAGTACTCATCAAGTGGTTGAAACAACAACGACTGATAACGATGGAAAATATAGTTTCAAAAATCTACCTAGCGGTACATATTATGTTGATTTTGGTCAAAAAGATTATTACAACATAATACCAAAAGGAGAAGGAAATAAAGCAAATAGTGACGGCTTAACAGATTTAATAACAGAATTAAGTGAAACTCCAACTCAAGTAGAAATAACAGTTTCAAATATAGATGTTGGATATGCTAAAAAGCCGGCAACTCTAACAACAAAATATTTAATATATGGAACAGATACCAATTTATTTGATCCTGTTACGCAAACTGTTTATTACACTGATTCATATACAGCACTCCCTCCATCAGATCCAATTCCAACAAATTATGAGTTTTATAGAAACGATGGTGATCCAGTAACTGGAATAGTTAATAAGGATAACATTACAGTAATTTATTATTATGAACTAAAATCATCAACAATAACTGTTCATCACTATGCAATTAACTCAACAACAAAAGTAGCACCAGATCAGGTATTACATAAAAAATATACTGAACACTATGAAACAAATCCAGTAACACCAACCAATCCAAATTATGAATATGCAAATTCACATGGTGGTGATCCGGTAAGTGGAACAGTTGAATTAGATTCATATGAAATAAAATACTATTATAAGAAAAAAACTAGTAATATAACAGTCAACTATATTGATGAAGCGAACAATCCAAAAGCACCACAAAAAAAAGAAACAAAGGAATATGAAGAAAATGTTTGTTATCCCCCAATTGAAATAACTGGATATTCTTATCTAAGAACTACATCTACAATATCGTTATCCGAAGGAAGCTGTTTTACGGTTAGTGATCCAAATGTAACAATAAATCATATATATTCAATTAATACATATAAGTTAACTGTTCAATACGTTGATATGGATGGAAACATAATACCGAATACCCAACCAGTTCAAACTAACTACGACTATGATGCACAATATACAATTGAAAAAAAGAATATTACAAATTATGAGTATGATCATATTCAAGAAGGTTATTCGTTTACAGGAAGGATGCCTGATCATGATTTAACAATCAAAGTTTATTATCATAAAATACCTGGAATTTTAACAGTAAATCATATTATTGAAGATAAACCAACCCAGACAAATACTTATCAAAAATTCTATGGTGATGATTATAATATCACACCAAAAGATATTGAGTATTATTACTTTGATGCCGATGCCAGTTCATCACTAACTGGAACTATTAATGCTCCAAATACTGTACTAAATTTATATTACAAACATAAAAAATCTACAATAACTCACAATTATAAAAGTAGTAGCGGAGCAACAATAGGGGATTCCGAAAACGAAACAGTTAATTATGGTGAAAATATTAATGATTATATTAAAAATCCACCAAAGACTATTGAAGGATATACATATCATCATAATAATAAGAGTATTACAGGTAATACAATTGAAACAGCTGATATTTCAATAGATTATATTTACAATCTTAAATCATCCAATATTACTATTGAATACTATGACAATAATGGCAATGAAATACATGACCCATTAACAGATTCCAAAAATTATTTTGCAAACTATAGTTATTCACCAATAGAAATTCAATACTATACATTTAAAAAAGTAGATACTGATTATGACCCTGCATCAGGTAGAGTTGAAAAAGATAGTATCAAAGTTAGATTTATATATGAAAGAAAAACAGCTACATTAAAAGTATTATACGTTGATGAAGACGGTAATAATGTAGATCCAGAAAAGAATAGAAATGAATCAAAGAACTGGGGAGATACGTATACATCAGAACAATATGATTTTCCAAATTATGATTTTATTGAAATGGATGAAACAAGTGATCCTCCAGAAGGAAAGATAGAAAAGAATAACGTTACAGTAATATATAAATATGAACTAAAAACATCAATAATAACTGTTCATCACTATGCAATTAATTCAACGACACCAGTAGCACCAGATCAAGAGATTCATAAAAGATATACAGAACATTATGAAACATCAGACGTAACACCAACTAATACAAATTATGAGTATGCTAATGAACATGACGGTGCACCACCATCTGGAACAGTAAGCCAACCAAGTTATGAAATTACATATTTCTATAAACTAAAAAGAGGTACTGTAATAACACATCACTACTTATATAATGGTGAAGAAACAACAACAAAACTAGCACCAGATGTATCAAAAGAATGGAACTATACTGATCGATATACAACATCTATTTCAGACCAAGTACCAAAAAATTATGAGTTCTATAAAAAATCAGATAATTCCGAAGATTATCTTCAATCACCACAAGTAGATGTAAATTACTACTATCAACTAAAGGATAGTAATCTGGAATCAAGTATTACAATTACTGGTCCTGAAGAAATTACAGATAAAAATAAAAATGTTGATTATCATATAAAATATGAAGCATCAATAGTAGATTATATTGGAAGTGGAACAGTAGTAATTACAAATACATTACCATATGATATAGATGTTGAAAAATCAGATTTAAATGGGGGTACATATAATAAGAATAACAAAACTATTACATGGACTCATAACTATTCCGATATTAATTCTTTTGAGGAACAAGATGATACTAAAAAAATAACTATTGAAAAAGATATATCTCTAAAATATCTTGGAATCGTTGGTAGAGATAGATCGATGGTAAGTAATGTTAGGGGCGTAATAACGCTATCAAATAATAGTAGAGCAACAACTAATAATACTACAACAAATATTAGAATAAAAGGTAAGATAGTAGTTAAATATGTCGATACTAATGGTAAAGAAGTCTTCCCAAGTATAGAAAAAGAAGATTTAGTAGGTGAGGCATTTGTAAGTTCAGCAGACGAAAAAGAAGGTTATGATTTAATTGAAAGACCTGAATCAGAAAGTCTAGAATACGAAGAAGAAACTCAAGAAATAAAATATATCTATAAAAGAAAAACTGTTAAAATTGTTACTAAAGCTAATACGGGTGGAAATATCACCGGAGATGAAATAGTATTTTATGGTGATGATTCAACACCTGATAAGATTGTTATTAAAGCAAGAGATGGCTATGTAATAGAGTCTGTAGTTATTAATGGCGAAAAAGTAGATATAAAGCCAAATCAACAACAATTAGTATTAGGTCAATTCAAAGAAATGAAAGAAGATTATTTGGTAGAAGTAACATTTAAAGAAAAACCAGAAAACCCACCAACTTCAAAATTAACTATTAGTTTCTTAAGCGTTCTAGTTATAATGTTCTTCATTATATTAGTTATTAAAAAGAAAAAAATATATCGTATTTAACGATATATTTTTTTATAATCCAAGTAACAAACTTGCAATTCTAAAATATACAAGTAATGAACAAGCATCAACTATTGTTGTAATAAATGGGGATGCCATTACTGCTGGGTCAAGACCAATTCTTTTAGCAAGCATTGGTAAAGTACATCCAATTAATTTTGCTATAACAATTGTAATGCATAATGTGACACATACTGTACCAGCAACAAGTGGAGTAACGTTATCTATTATTAGCATCTTACCAAAATTACAAACAGCAAGGACAATTGAACAAAGTATAGCAATTCTAAATTCTTTAAATACTACTTTAAAGAAATCTTTAAATTCAATTTCACCTAATGATATAGCACGAATAATACTAACTGAAGCTTGGCCACCAGCATTACCACCAGTGTCCATCAACATTGGAATGAATGCTGTAAGAATAGTGAATGCTGCTAATTGATCCTCGAAGCCAGTAATAATTTTACCTGTAAATGTTGCACTTACCATTAAAAGTAATAGCCAAGGTATTCTAGCTTTAAATGTCTCCCATACACTAATTTTGTCATATGGTTTATCAACTGGAACGATAGCGGCCATCTTTTTCATGTCCTCTGTTGCTTCTTCTTCCATGATGTCGATGATATCATCAACTGTAATAACACCAACTAATCTTCCTTCAGAATCAACTACAGGTAAAGAAGTATAGTTATAATCTTGGAAAATATTTGCAACTTCTTCTTGGTCTGTCATTGTTCCAACCATGTGTTCAGATTCATCCATAACATCATCAATTAATGTATCAGGATCATTTGTTAATAACTCTTTAACATCGACTCTACCTAATAGCTTTCTTTTTTCATCTGTTACAAAGCAAGAATCATATGAAACAAAATCATCTTTTTGCTTTCTAATTCTAGCTATTGATTCTTTAATAGTTAATCCTTTCTTTAAATGAATATATTCAACGGCCATTAAAGAACCAGCAGAATTATCTGGATATTTTAATAACTTATTAATTTCAGCTCTTGTTTCTTTATCAATGTTTGCCAAAAGTGAAGTAACAACCATTGCTGGCATTTCTTCAAACAAATCAACAGCATCATCGGTAAACATCTCTTCGATGATTATTTTAGCTTCTTTTTTTGTTAAGTCAGTAATCAAGTTCCTTTGTACTTCATCATCCATATTAACAAAAACATCAACAGCTTTATCCTTTGGTAATAATCTAAAAGCCTGAATAATTAGATTATCAGGTAGATCTTCAATTAAGGAGGCGATATCATACTCGTTCATTTCTTGTATAGCTTTTTTAACGTCTGCTAGTTTCTTAGATTCTAACATTTCTTTAAATTCTTCAAATTCCATAATATCACTCCTTTTCATTTCTTTTTTTTGCACTTTACTTATACCACAAAAAATATTAAAAATAAAGCCAAAATTAGCGGTTTTTAGGCATTTGACATCTCTTTGGAAGTAGAGTATTATTTTTATATAAACAATCTTTAATGGGGGATTTTATGGTTAAAAAACAATATAAATACATCTATTATTACATTTTTATTATCATAATAACTATAATAAGTATCTTCTACTTAAATTTTGTTATGCAAAACAATAAATATAAAGACATAAATAATCTAATTATAATAGCTCATCCGGGTGATGAAGTACTATGGAGTGGAGCTGCTTTATATAATGACAACTACTTAGTAGTATGTATTTCATGTGGCAATAATATTCAAAAAGATATTGAATTTATTAAAGTAATTCATAAAACAAACAATAAATATTTAATGTTAAATTATAAAGAATATGAAGATAGTGAACAAGTAAATTGGAATGACCAAACCTTATATAACGATTTAAAAAAAATAATTAACAGAAAGAATTGGTCTAAAATAATAACTCATAATCCAGATGGCGAATATGGTAATTATCAACATAAAATAATCAGTAAATATGTGACTGAATTATCAAATAATAATCTATATTACTTTAATAATTATCATACTAAAAAAGAAATAAAAAACTATTATAATAAACTAATACCAATAACAGAAGATGAACTAATTAATAAAGAGAACCTAATAAGAATATATAGTAGTTCTAAAGAAGAACTAGCTATGTTTAATCACTACTATGTTTATGAACAATTCATAAAATATAATGATTGGAGTAGTGATTAATATGAAAAAAAGACATATAACTAATTTAATCATTATAAATATTATAATGTTGCTAATCATTTTATCACTAACTAACAATACAGCATTATATATATCAAAACATTACTTAGAAGATCTATATATCATAGATAATCTTCGAACTCTATTTGATAAATCCAAAATAATACTACCAAATCTATTATTCAATTTAAATAATGGAGTAAATATATTTAATATTTCATACATTGGTATACTAAGTCCTTTTATAGTAATATCTTATATACTATCTTTTATACCAACATACATTATTATTCCATTAATATCTATAATAAGCTTAATAGTAGATTCAATTCTTATTTATAAATACTTAATAAATCATAAATATAATACTAATACTTCATTTATCGTTACATTAATCTTAATCATATGTACTTCCATAATGTATTATTCGCATTATGATATTAATAATATCTTATATTTGCCATTCTTATTATTAAGTTTTTATGGATTAGATAAAAAGATTAAAACTAATAAAGGATGGTTATTAACACTAAGTTTATTTTTAATGATCTTAACTAATTATTATTTAAGTATTTATGGCATTATAGCCATTATTATATATACATTTTATTTATATTTAAAAAAATTCAATATAATAACAATTAAGAGTTTAGTAACATATTTAAATAAAATAGCAATACCAATTATAGTAGCTTTATTATTATCATCAATTGTCATAGTACCTTCTATATATACAATAATAAACAATGATATTGTTATTAATACCTCTTATTTAAAACCAAACATTTATATATTATTAATAATATTACTTTCAATAGTATTAAATATGAATTATAAAAAAGAAACTATTTTCTTAAATGCTTCATTAATAATAATATTATTATTATCTTATGTCTTAAAATATAATATTATTCCATTTATCATTTTGTTTATAATACCAATATCTAATATGTTTAATAAACTAAGTAATAAACCAATTTATATTTTAATAATAGTCTTTTCTATATGTTATTCTTATGTTTATAACCAAGATAATTTAATATTAAAAAACCAATTTATAGAAGAATACAAAACTATTAAAGAAGCAACTAGTTTAATAAACTATTCAGATGATTCACCATATCATGTATCTGTTCAAAGCAATAGTATAGATGATTATCTGAATACTAATAAATATGTTTTATCATACGATAAAGAAGAGATTGGTTATGAAAAATTTAATGAAGTTAATAATCTAAATATTTATTATAATCCAAATATCATTCCAATTGGTCGAGCAACTTCTAGTATTATGAGTTATGAAGATTATGAAAAACTATCCGATATAAGTAAAAAAGAAGTGCTCCTTAGTACTATAGTTGTTGATGAACCGAGCAACAATAATGTAATATTTAATAACCATAAAATAGATGTTGATTATAATAAAATATTAAAAGATTATCGTATTCATAATTACCAAGACAAATATACTATTAAAGCTAATGATAGTTTTCAAGTAAAACACAAAATACCTAGTAAATATCGCAATAATATTTTGTTTATCAAATTCAATATAACAGAATTAAATAATAAATATATAAAGATCAACAATAAAATAAACTATTTAGATAATAATGAACAATTATTTATTCTAGATTCTAAAGAACAAAAGAGTATTACGATAACATTCCCACAAGGTGTTTATACAATTAGTAATATCGAAATATACGCATTGGACTCATCAATTATTGAAACTTCAACCAATAACTTCAGCAAACTAAATATTGAAGAAACAAATGTGGATAAAAGCTATATAAAAGGCACCATAAGCTTAGTAAATGATGGTTATTTGGCAACCAATATTCCTTATGATGAAGGTTTTATTGTCAGAATTGATGGTGAAGTAACAAATTATAATAATGTAAACAACGGTTATATAGGTGTAAACCTAAAACAAGGTATTCATGAAGTGGAATTTATTTACATATCGCCATTCAAGGATTTGTCGGCGCTTATGTCGCTACTGGGACTTATCAATTTGTTATTAATATCATACTTGGAATCACAAAGAAAAATATAAATGTAAACATTTATATTTTTTTGTGTCAAAATACAGTAAAATATACAATATAATAAGGTATTTATATAATATTTGTGCCATAATAAAAAGTAGTTAATGGTGAGTTTTATGAAGAATAATAAATACAAAATTATATTTTTAGATATAGATGATACTTTAAATGTCACTAATGGTGATGTTACTGAGTATGCCAAAAAAGTACTTAAAAACATCAAGAAAAAAGGGATAAAACTGGTAGTATGTACAGGAAGATCAATTCAATATGCCATTGATAAAGCAAAAGAAGCAAATCTTTCTAATATCGTAATAGCATCAAATGGTGCTGAAATATATAATTTTGAAACTAAAGAAATAATAAATGAAAAAACTATTGATGAAGAAGATGTATTAGCTATCTATGATTATGCTCAAACCCATGATATGTCTGTTGTTTTAAACTGTTTAGAAAAAAGATATGTTAGTGTAAAAGACTTTAGATATAATAAAGAACCAGCAATCTATTTTGACAATATTGAAAAAGTATTAAAAACTAATAATGTAAATCAAATAGTATTGCTAAGCAAAAAATTTGATAGAATGCTTGTTCTACCAAGGCTATTTAGTGAAAAATTTCCTAATATTAAATTTGTTCATTCTTCAAATTCTTTGATAGAAGAAAAACGCCATAAAGGAAAAGAATACTATCATGATTTAGTAGTAGAAAGAACATCTAAAGGTAATGGTGTGGTAGAGCTATTAGATTATTTAGATATTGATAGTAATGAAGCTATATGTTGTGGAAATGGTTATGATGATATAAGTATGGCTGACGCCGTAGGATTATCTATCGCATCTGGAAACGCTTGTCAAAAACTAAAAGATATTTCTGATATCGTGGCCGAACCAGTTGAAAAAGATGGAGTTATTAAAGTATTAGAAAAACTACTGTTGCAAAAAGACTAGTTATTATAATAAAATATAAATAGGTGATAGTTATGAAATTTAAGCAAAAAGTAGATTTGGGAGTATCAGTTTTTTTAATCCTAATTGGAACCACTATGTTAATTCTTCCTTTATTTCAAGTAGACAACATTAAAGTATTAATAAATTTAGTATTTATCTTATATACAATTGCTTATTTGACAAAATTCATATTATGTAGAAAAAGCAAAGATTATGAAGGAATTCATTGTGCATTAGCATCCATAATAATCTTACTTGCTAATATTTTCTTAAATCCAACTAATTCACCTCGTAATTTAGCCATCTTAATAATGGCATGGGTAATATTCATGAGTATGGCTAAATTAAAGAAAATGGACTATTATAACGATCGAAGAGATAGAATGTGGAAAGTTAGAACGATTATTCTAATTCTATTTATACTATCTGGAGTATTAACAAGTATTAATCTTGAATATACTGGAGTTATTCAAATAATAGTAATTGGTTACTTTATGTTCATTCATGGAGTACTTGAACTATTTGATCCAATTTTAAAAACATTAATTTCAAAAAAATGACACTTTATAGTGTCATTTTTATTTATGTGATATAATTTTTTTGGTGATATATATGAAATTAGTAAAAGACTTTAATGAATATCAAATACTGGATATGGCTGAGGGAATGAAATTAGAATCTTGGAATGGTAAAGAACTATTAAGACCAGATCCTCAAATAATTTGGGACGAAAAAACAAAACCAGAATATTGGAATAAAGTAGATGCCAAATACCATCGTAGTAACAAAGGTGGCGGAAACTGGGAAGTAATAAATAATAAACTACCTAACAGTTGGCAAGTTCATTATCAAGATTTAACTTTTAATATAAAACTAATGGGATTTAAACATACTGGTTTATTTCCTGAACAAGCTTATAACTGGAACTTTATTAGAAAAAAAATAAAAAGTGCCAATAGAAAAGTCAAAGTATTGA
>JAEEGI010021251.1_pt1 | contig 12913 bp, 14 predicted proteins | sample 8958751 | NCBI WGS metagenome assembly JAEEGI01 (sample SAMN16246545, study PRJNA631951) | gut metagenome | biome: gut microbiome; feature: rumen; material: KS-attached | host: Bos | place: Iran: Karaj | collected 2018-10 | reverse complement strand
TTGAGCTGTCCTTTGATGAAAAGGGCTTCATCTCTCCCTGTATCGATAAGGAGGCAGGCAGGGAACTGAGGGGAGAGGGACTTCCTTTCAACACTTTCCTTATCGCGGAAGATGTTCCTGTGGATTACGACAACTGGAATGTGGACGCGGACATAGAATGTAAGTTCAGACCCACAGCAGAGCTTCTGTCGGAAAAAGTTGTTGCAGACGGAAACTGTGAATTCAGGATCCGAAGAGAATACAAACTTACGAAAAAGTCGACTCTTGTACAGGACATGATCCTTTGGGCAGACAGCAGACAAATCACATTTGAAACCATCATGGACTGGAATGACGATCACAGATTTTTAAAGGTTGCTTTCGATACAAACGTCAACTCGGAGTACGCACGCTGCGAAACCCAGTTCGGATGCGTTAAGAGACCTACCACCAGAAATACTGCCGAACAAAAGGCAAAGTTTGAGGTGAGCACCCACAAGTACACGGACATCTCCGAGCCCGGCTACGGCGTCAGCCTCTTAAACGACTGCAAGTACGGAATCTCCGTGATGGACGGATCTTTGCGCCTTTCTCTCCATAAAGGCGGAAATCGTCCCGATGTCAGGGGGGACAAGGGAAGACACAAGGTAACGTATGCCTTCCTACCTCACGCAGGCGGCTTCAGTGCACAGAACACAGTGCTTCCCGCCTATGAGCTGAATTACCCTGTCCTTACATCCGTAACAGACTGCGGCACCTGCGACGGTACAAGCCTTGTGCGGAGCGACAGAGCAAATGTCATCGTTGAAACCGTAAAGCCCGCGGAAGACAACTGCAAGGGCTTTGTTATCAGAGTATACGAAGCTGAGGGTACATTCACGAACGCAGCTCTTTCTTTCGGCTTTGATGCAGACAGCATCCTTGAAACCGATATGCTTGAAGAAACGATCGCGGAATTGCCTGCGGGAGATCGAATGGAAACTTCCTTTAAACCCTTTGAGATCAAAACGTACAAGGTGCTCTACAAGTGATCAAACATCCCCAAAGGTTCAAATACTCACTTTGTGTCCTGTAATTTTTTCGGCATTTATGGGATGATCAACCTACAAAGATCGATTCACAAAATGTAGGAGGTAAATTATGGATCAGGAAAAGATCGGTGCTTTTATTAAAGCCATGAGAAAAGAAAAAGGTATGACGCAGGAAAGACTGGCGGAAGAGCTGGGAGTGACCCAGAAGTCGGTATCACGCTGGGAGAGCGGCAAAACTATGCCTGACCTTTCATTATACGAGCCCCTGTGCAATGAATTGGGAATTCAGGTTTCCGAACTGTTGTACGCAAAGAGGATGTCGGATGAGGAGAGGATCGACCGCGGCGAAAACACCGCCAAAAACCTGCTGATGACCAGGTCTCAGCTGGAGACATATGCAATTTTCACCGAGATCCTTATCGTAGTGGGTATCGTCATCGCAATGACCTTAACAACCGTTCTGGCGAACACCAATGTCGAAAGAGTGATCACACTTGCATCCGGCTGCTTCGTCTGGGGCTTTGGGCTGATAATGAGGGTTAAGATACGCAGAGCGATCATACAATTGGAAGAATAATAAAGAAATCCCAAAATGAGTCGGTGAGCCCCCAAAAAAGTTCAGGTTGACTTTTTCTCCAAAATGATAAAGAATAAAAAAAGTGTTGACTTTCCATTCGGTGGAAGGTGTAGATTTGCTACAGTACTTGCCGATTATGGAGTCACAATTCAAATTTAAGGAGAGTTTTATGGAAAAGAAAGCGATTTTGGAGATCAAAGGTTACTCAAAAAGCTACGGTAACGGAAAGAAAGCTGCGGATGACGTGAACATCACGGTGGAGAGCGGAGACATCTACGCTTTTATCGGACACAACGGAGCAGGTAAATCCACCACACTCCGCGCTGTTGTGGGCGTTCTGGATTTTACCGAGGGCGAGATCCTGATCGACGGCCATTCCGTAAAGAAGGAACCCCTTGCATGTAAGGAGATCACAGCGTACATCCCGGACAATCCGGACCTATACGAGAATCTTACGGGCATACAGTTTCTGAACTTCGTATCGGATATTTTTAAGATCGGCGCGGAAAAGAGAAAGGAACTGATCAAGAAATACGCGGATATGTTTGAGATCACCGATTCGCTGAACGATCTGATCTCGTCCTATTCACACGGAATGAAGCAAAAGCTTGCAATCATCTCTGCCCTTGTCCATGAGCCGAAGCTTATGGTCATGGACGAACCTTTCGTTGGACTGGATCCCAAGGCAGCTTATCTCTTAAAGCAGGTAATGCATGAGATGTGCGACAAGGGAACCGCCATCTTCTTTTCGACACATGTGCTTGATGTTGCGGAAAAGCTTTGCAACAAGGTTGCGATCATAAAAAAAGGCAAGATAATCGAATCGGGCACCATGGAAGAGCTGGTGGGCAGTCAGTCCCTTGAGGAAGTTTTCCTGGAGGTATACGATGAAGAATAATAACATCCTGCTGCTTCTTAAGGCGTTGATGCTGTCAACCTCCCGAATTAACATTTACAGGAATTGCAAGGATCCGAAAAAGAGAAAAAAGATAGTCGGAAGTGCGGTTGGATACGGCATTTTGAGCGCCTTCCTTTTGTTCATCGTTGTCTGGATGTGCGTGGGCTACGGACAAATGGGACTTACGGGTGTTCTGCCTGTTTTAAACGCATTGATGATAACGTTGCTTTCGTTCTTTCTCACAATGCTCAAGACCAACGGATATCTGTTCAAATTCAAGGAATATGACATGCTGATGTCTTTACCTTTTGAAGCAAAAACGGTAGCGGGATGCAAGTTTTTGTACATGTATCTGAACAGTGCGCTGTTCGATATGGGAATCTCTGTGGCTATACTGATCGGATATGCCATATATGCCCGCCCCGCAGTCTGGGTCTATCCGGTCTGGATCGTATTGTCGCTGCTGCTTCCGATCATCCCAATGCTGCTTGCGTCTTTCCTCGGCTTTTTGATCGCAGCAGTGAGCTCCGGCTTTAAGAAAAGGAACATCATTCAGATAATACTTACTTTTGCGGCGGGATTTTCGGTGATCGCGGTCAGGGTCCTTGCAGAGGATATGATCAGAAACGAAAAGACGGAAGAGGTGCTTCTGAACCTGTCGGAGATCATGGATAAGATCGCATCTTTCTATCCTCCCGCAAAATGGTTTGAAGATGCCGTTGTCAGGGGGGATGTTCTGTATATTCTTTTACTGACGGTGATCAGCATCGCATTGTTTGAACTGGTCTTTACGCTGGTTGGAAAACGCTACAGGGAGATCAATTCAAAGCTCAAATCACATGAAGCCGCAAAGAAGTTTAAAATGACAGAACAGAAGCAAAGAAGCGTTTTAAATGCTGTTGCGTTTAAAGAATTTAAGCGTATGACAGGCTCTGTCGTCTATTTTACAAATAATGCCATGGGAGAGCTGCTGGTTGTTGTACTGGCAGTGGCTTCCTGCTTTGTGAAAGCGGATGATATGCTTAATGTGATACTTCAGGGTGCTCCGATATCGAAGGAAATAGTGTATCCTGCGATACCGCTGGTAATCTATATGCTTTTGGGAATGGTCTCGACACCGGTCGTCTCTTTGTCACTCGAGGGCAAGAATTACTGGATCGTTCAAAGTCTTCCCATAGATAAAAAGGATCTTTACAAAGGAAAGATGCTTTTTAACATGTATCTGACAACACCCTTCATGATCTTGGCCACACTCTGTCTCGGCATATCGTTCGGAATGCCTTTTGTTTCGATCGTCCTGTCGCTGATCCTGGGCTTTGTGCTTCTCACGTTTTCAAGCTCCTGGGGCTGTGTGTGCGGTATAAAGCACTTTAAGCTCGACTGGGAAAATGAAGTGGAAGTGGTCAAACAGAGTACCGGAATGACAGTGTATCTTTTGCCCAATATGTTTGCTACGATGTTCCTCATTGTGGCAGCGCCGGCATTGGGGTTTGTCATCAACTACAATATTGTTCTGATCATCCTTATCCTGGCAGCGGCGGGACTGACCGCACTCTGCTACGGAAAGGTGCTTAAGCTCGCGAAAAACAGTGATATTTAGCTTGACACTCCCGTTTTTTTCGGGGATAATGTTAGACAGGCGGATAATGCCACATACGTGAGATGAACAATAAAACCAACAACAAGGAAAAGAATAAAAGGAGGACTTTACATGAGCAAGTACGCAGGAACACAGACAGAGAAGAATCTGCAGGCTGCATTCGCAGGTGAGTCACAGGCAAGAAACAAGTACACCTACTTCGCTTCCGTAGCTAAGAAGGAAGGCTTTGAGCAGATGGCTGAGATCTTTTTAAAGACAGCCGACAATGAGAAAGAACATGCAAAGCTCTGGTTCAAGGAACTGGAAGGCATAGGAGATACAGCTGCAAATCTTAAAGCAGCAGCTGACGGCGAAAACTACGAGTGGACAGACATGTACGAAGGTTTCGCAAAGACAGCGGAGGAAGAAGGCTTTAAGGGCCTGGCAGCAAAATTCCGTATGGTAGCTCAGATCGAGAAGAGACACGAGGAAAGATATCGTGCACTTCTTGCAAACGTTGAAGCTCAGAAGGTATTTGAAAAGTCTGAGGTTAAAGTCTGGGAGTGCCGCAATTGCGGACACATCATCGTTGGAACAAAGGCTCCCGAGGTTTGCCCCGTTTGCGCTCATCCGAAGAGCTACTTCGAGATCTCATCCGACAACTATTGATCTTAAAAATGACAAGACCCGGGATCACTTCCCGGGTCTTTTGTGTATTTTTCCCATTACAAAGTTCTAATTCGCCGAATGAGCGGTTTATCTTGATAGATTATCTGCTATAATGGTGACAAAAGATAAACAGTGTTGCTGCTTCGGGCGACCCGAAGTTATGGAGGAATGAAAAATGATCTTTGGATTCTTGGGCGGATTGGCTGCCATTTGCATTTTGTTTTTTTTAGGCTTTTGCTTTTCAAGTATGTTGTTTGGATTTGTTTTCTGGCTTTTCATTAAGCTTCCGATAGCGATCCTTTTTGCCGTGGTGGGGTTACTGCTCTGCTGCACGATCTTCCTGGCACCTCTCGGAGTGATGAGTCTCAAAATAGCAGGCGGAATGTTTGTTCCTTGTTTATAACATGTTCAATATGGTTTGATCCTCTTATACCGTGCGGAGAAAAATCCGCACGGTTTTTGTTATCATCAAGTCGGAAAGAGAGAGAAAGACTTGGTTTTAACAGGCAGAAACCGATCCTGCCGGGAAAGGAGATCAACATGAAAGGTTATGCGGTAAGTGATGGATTCATGGGTTATGTGAACGGAAGATACAGGCTTTTCGTATCGGAGGAAGAGTATTACGAGTTCCTTGAAGAGGGTGCAGAATCGGAGGAAGCAGAAGCGGCTTAGTCGGAAGTTGCTTTTTAATGCATATTTTGATATAATAGCCTTGTATGACCATTGTGAGGTCATCAATGAGGATGAAAAAATATGCAAAATGAGATAAAGAAGATTATGGACGAAGCAGTTGCCGGTGGCGAAGTGGCAGGCTGTAACGCCCTTGTGATATCAGGCGGTCGTGAGATCGCTTACGCCGAAAGCGGATATAAAAATATAGAAAAGAAAACTCCTTTTGAAAGGGATACTATAATCCGGCTTTACTCCATGTCAAAGCCGATCACTTCCGCTGCGGTGATCATGTTAATGGACAGAGGGATGATAGATCTGGGCGATGCTGTTCAGAAATACATTCCTTCATTTAAAGATGCCCATGTTGCCACGGCAGAGGGCAGAGTCATGGCCAATCGGCCGATCACATTGAGAGATTTATTGAATATGGCTTCGGGAACGGTTTATCCCGGAAACGGTACAGCGGCTGAATGTCAGTCTGCGGCTCTTTTTGATGAGTTGATCAAAAAGCTTGGCACAGACAAGGAGATCGGCACCGTAGAGCTGGCGGAAAGGATCGGAAAACTCGATCTTGATTTCCATCCCGGCGAGAACTTTAAGTACGGTACCTCTGCGGACATTTTGGGCGCTGTTGTTGAAGTTGTTTCGGGAATGCGTTTCGGAGATTTTCTGCAAAAAGAATTCTTTGAGCCTCTCGGAATGTCAGATACAGATTTCTGGGTGCCTGAAGAGAAGAGAAGCAGAGTTGCGGATGTGTATGATACGGTTGAGGGCGAGGCAAAGCTTGCAGTTACGGATAACCTTGGGATCAATTACAAGCTGGATCACAGACCGGCTTTTGAGTCCGGCGGTGCAGGACTTTGCTCCACTCTGGATGACTATGCATGCTTCGCAGAGATGCTGATGAATTACGGTGAATTTAAGGGTAGAAGACTGCTTTCCGAGAGAGCGGTTAGATTTATGACCAATGGCAGTATTGCGCCTTGGCAGCAAAAGGGTCTTGACGGCTGGGATGGCCTTACAGGCTACACCTATGGCAATCTTTTGAGAGTGTTGAGGGATCCCGCAAGGGCCATCACTTTCGGAGAAGTTGGAGAATACGGCTGGGACGGCTGGCTTGGTGCTTATTTTTCAAACGATCCTAAAAACAAGCTTACCATCCTTATGGGCATGCAGAAATTTAATGCAGGGACCTGGAATCTTACCAGAAAGATCAGAAATCTGATCTACAAAGAGGTTAAGTAGATGGAAGAAAATAAGGTTAAACAGACCTACTACAACCCGAGTGTGACCCCGAAGGTCACTATTGCTCTCGTGGCTGTCAATGTTATTCTGTTTGTGATTGAATATAATTTCCTTAAAATAGGCGATCTTTGGAGCAGATTCGGTATCGGATGGAACCTTATTCTGAGAAACGAATGGTACAGGCTCTTCACTGCCATGTTCACCCATGCTTCCATCGCCCATCTGGGCAGTAATATGATCGCCCTTTACGGCGTGGGAATGTATCTGGAAGAAAAATTCGGATCAAAGAGGTTTCTGATCTATTACATGCTTTGCGGCATTTTGGGTGAATTACTGGGATGCTTTTTGGGAAACAACATCCTGAACCTGAATTACATTTCAGCCGGCGCATCGGGAGCTGTTTTTGGTCTGTTCGGTGTTTTGATCATCCTTTCATTAAGAAGGCAGATGTTCAGGATACCTTTTATCAGAATACTTTTGTTTATTGCACTCAGTACAGCGGATGCCCTTACCGAAACAGGCATTGATATCTTTGGTCATGCAGGCGGTTTTGCTGTAGGCATAGTCATCGGTCTCATCTATTCCTTTACTACGGGGAAAAAAGCCCGGGAGGAATGAAAGGCGGTAAACATGGACAATTCTTCCGAAGAAATGAAAATGACCTATAGTTCGGTTGTTGCAAAAGACGGCAAACCGGTTGTTGCCGTGCGTTTTGAAAGAGGGAAGGATTATGCTGAGGCTCTTTTGCCGGATTGTTCCGTAAGAAGCAGTAATGGATTTAGTGAAGAAGAATTGGCTGCTCTGGAGTTCTATTTGAAACACAACAAAAAGGACATAGGGGCCAGAGCAAAGGCGATAACGGGAATTCAGAATTTCTTTGGGGATTGAGAACATATGAGGAAAGAATATGAACAAAGAATGGTGGCGTAAAGCAATCATCTATCAGATATATCCGAGATCCTTCAACGATTCCAACGGGGACGGTATCGGAGACATTCCGGGTATCACGGAAAAACTTGATTATCTTAAAGAGCTTGGGGCAGACTGCATCTGGCTCAGCCCCGTATATGCAAGTCCGAACTGTGACAACGGTTACGACATTTCGGATTATAAAGCCATCCATCCGGATTTCGGTACGATGGCTGATTTTGATGAACTGGTTAAAAAAGCGGGGGAGCGTGGCATTAAGATCATCATGGATCTTGTGATCAACCACACTTCCGATGAACATGAATGGTTCCAAAAGGCTCTTGCCGGGGACAAAAAGTACAGGGACTACTACTATTTCAGGGAAAAGAAGAACAACTGGGGTTCCTTCTTCGGGGGAAAGACCTGGGAAAAGGTTCCCGGGGAAGAGATGTACTATCTGCATCTGTTCAATAAAAAGCAGCCGGACCTTAACTGGCACAATCCCGATGTTTACAATGAGGTTTGCGACATAATGCGCTTTTGGCTGGATAAAGGGATCGCAGGGTTCAGATGCGACGTCATCAACGTGATCTACAAGAACAGCCTGGATAACGGAAAGAGAAGGATCGCACTTACGGGACTGGAGCATTATCTGAGTACCGAAGGCTGTCATGAGATCCTAAGACGCCTTAATAAGGATGTGCTTTCCCATTATGACTGCTTTACCGTGGGAGAAACAGTGTTTGTGAACCCTGCCCAGGCAAATCTGCTGATGGGCGAGAGCAGGAAAGAACTCAACATGGTATTCGGTTTTGAGCATATGGAATGCGATCAGAGAGGCCTTAAGTGGTTCAAGCGTCCCTATGCGCCCAAGAGACTGATCGCAGCGCTGGACAAATGGCAGAGAGAATGCGAATGGACGGCAAATTATCTCGAAAATCATGATCAGCCCAGATCTGTCAGCCGCTTCGGTGACATCGAGGATTACAGGAAAGAAAGTGCGAAGATGCTCTGTGCCTTAAATCTCTGCTTACGCGGAACTCCTTTCATTTACGAAGGCGAAGAGATCGGCATGACCAACGGGGATTTTGACAAGATGTCCGACATCCAGGACGTTGAAAGCCATACCATCAACGGGATTTTAAAGAAGTTTCTGATACCTTGCGGGATAAGGATGAAAATGATCTTCAGAACCACGAGGGACAATGCCAGAACTCCCATGCAGTGGGACGGCACATCAAATGCCGGATTCACGGAGGGCGTTCCCTGGCTCAGGATCAATGCAAACCATGAATGGATAAACGTCGCGAGAGAAGAGCAGGATGAAAACGGTATCCTTGCTTTTTACAAAGCGATGATTGCCTTCAGAAAACAGAGCGATGCCCTGCAGTTCGGAGACTATGAAAAGATCGATTCCAAAACCGGGGTATATGCCTTTAAGAGAACATACGGTAACAAGTGCGTTACGGTTGTTTTAAACATGAATTGCTACAACGCAGGGCTTCCCGAGATTTCCGGAAAGATCGTTATGTCAAATTACAACAGAAGCGACCTCGATGAGATCAGTACCCTGAATCCTTATGAGGTTCTGATCACCGAGCGGGAGGATCGATGACCGGTGGATGGAATTCTGTTTGGGTCTTTTATTATAGAAATTATTTTTTAGGAGGAACCATAAATGGTTTTTGCGATTGTTTTATTTGCCATCACCTACGTCGCAATGATCGTCTTTGACAAGTACAGACCTTTCATTGCGCTGGGATCTGCCATTATCTTCATCGTTTCCGGGATGCTTCCTTTAAATGAGATCTTTCCGGCACTGGACTTTAACGTCCTCATGATGATCGCCGGAACAATGGGACTTGTTGCATTGTTCTCGGAAAGCAGGATGCCCGAAAGGCTGGCGGACATCATTCTTGAAAAGGTGCCCAATGTAAAATGGGCCATCGTTAGCCTGGCGCTTTTTGCCGGCGTGATCTCGGCGTTTGTTGACAATGTTTCCACGGTTCTCATGATCGCTCCGGTAGCGCTCATGATCTGCAAGAAGATAAAGATAAATCCCATCCCTGTCATCATCGCCATAGCAGTTTCGTCAAACCTGCAGGGCGCCGCGACACTGGTGGGAGACTCCACAGCTATCATGCTCGGATCCTATGCCAACATGAGCTTCATGGATTTCTTCTTCTATCAGGGAAAGTTTTCCATTTTCTGGGCGGTTGAGCTGGGCGCCGTTCTTTCGGCACTGATCCTTCTCATAATGTTCAGAAAAGAGACTGACAAGGTCCCCACGGGGGAGAAGACTCCGGTAAAGGACATGGTCCCCACTTATCTTCTGTGCGGTGCCATCCTGCTCCTCATCGTCGCTTCCTTCATCCCCAACACTCCGGGCATAATGAATGGACTGATCTGCTGCACCATGTTTGTGATCGGACTCATCTACACATGGTTCAAGCGTAAGGGTGAAGCAAAGGAAGTCATTAAGAATGCATTTAAGGAGATCGATTTCCAGACCATCGGACTTCTTGTGGGACTCTTCCTCGTGATCGGCGGCATCAAGCAGATGGGCGTCATCGACTGGGTTGCGGACCTCATGGCAAAGGCCGGCGGAAGCAACGTTTTCCTGATCTACACCATCATCGTCTGGGGCAGCGTTCTGTTCTCAGCCTTTGTTGACAACATTCCCTTCGTTGCCACCATGCTTCCGGTTATCCAGGGACTGGCAATGAAGCTGGGTATCGATCCCACACCTCTTTACTTCGGACTTCTTTCCGGAGCCACACTGGGCGGAAACCTTACTCCCATCGGTGCTTCAGCAAATATCACGGGCATAGGCATTCTCCGCAAGGAGGGATGCGATGTGAAAAATTCCGATTTCTTTAAGATCGGTATCCCTTTCACGCTTGCGGCCATCATACCCGCATACATCTACATTTGGCTTGTATACGGGATCTGAGATTAAATGACAAAAACAGCCTGCGGCGCTTGTCAAGCGTTTCGCAGGCTGTAATTTTATTGGCTTTTTAATCGTTTATTTTAATGTGATAACATAGAACTCGTGACCGTGAAGAGTCCTGAGTTCAGGAGCTGAGGCTTCCGCTTCCTTTTTGAAATCATCCAGACCTCTTTCTTTTGAGATGATGAGGCGTGTGTAGGTCCTTCCTTCATCCATAGCCTTGTAGTACTCGACAGCTTCATCGTAGAGGATCTTTGAAAGTACGTCCGGAGTGCAGATCGTGGAATCGAGGACGAGGTTGTAATTGGTGTAATTAAAGTAGTCGATGTTGTAGATCTCTTTGTAACGCTTTTCTTCTTCAGCGACTCTTGCCTTCAGAGAAGTTTTGCATTCCTCGGGAGAAGAGTAGGTCTCAACGTTTCCTCTGTTGTCTCCCATGATACGTGAAACTGCTGTGTCCAGACTTACGGAAAGGAACACGCGAAATGCCTTTCCCACAAAATGCCAGGCAAGTCGTGAATCAAAGAAGATGTTGTCTGCCTGTCTTTCTCTTGAGATCTGTGCGGAACGGTCATCTATCATGTGATCGTACTTTGAGTCCTCGGACATGAGCTTGTTCATTTCAAGAACGGTGATGCCGCGTTCCTCAGCCAGTTCTCTGATCACCTTTCCGGTGGAGTAGATCTCGTAGCCGTACTCCTTTTCAAATACTTTGCTCAGTGTGGATTTGCCGCTTCCCAGATTGCCTGTCAGTGTAATATGCATAATTTTTCTCCTAAAAATGGTTTTTCCTAAACTCCCGTATGGAGTGTCGATAGCTGTTAAGATGTTCTATGAATCAGTTTTCTATGAATTTGGGTTGATTTTTTTGAGCTCAGCCATGAGATCAATATCACTCTGTGTGAGTTTAAGGCTGGTTTCGATCTTTTCACCGTCAGGTTCCGTAATTATGACCTCGATGATCATGTCTTCTTTAAAACCACGCTTTTGTACTGCTTTCATAAAAGCGGGAAATTTGGGATGGTTGCTCTTGAATTTGTTCCATGCAGCCATGATCTTTAACATGTGTCCCATGTTGTTTTCCATTATTTTGCCTCTTTCTTTGGCTTGAGTACTGTTTAAAGCGCCCAAGCAGTAACCGGAATTGTTTTCAAGTTACTGCTCACATATATGCAAGCACGAAGCCATCCTGAAAGCAAGCTTTCAGAGTGGCTTTGTGCCTGCATATAATGCGAAGCATTAACATATGCAGCCCCGGCTGCATATGTGTGAGCAGTAACGTTTTCAAAATAAACGTTTTCAAAATATTATATATATGTAAAAAAGAAAATTCAATAGGCAAAGGTAACAAAAAGGCTGGTATTTTTGGCAGGTTTACTTTATAATCATATTTTGGCTGATCAAAGGCTAAAAGACACAATAAATCCTAAGTGCGTCAGGCGCATCATTTAATATATATAGTTACAATTACGGGGCTGACATGCAAAACGTTAAAATAAAAAAGATATTATCGGTTATTCCGTTGATCATAAATCTTATAGGTATCTACATTTTCTCAAGCCAGAGCGGGACTGTGTCCGGAGGCATGAGTAACAGGATGGCAAGAAAAGTGGCCACTTTTCTGTGCGATGTGCGGGGAAAAAGCCTTGGTGCACTGGAGTACGAGGATTACGTGGCAAAACTGAACGAACTGATCAGGGAAGCAGGCCATGCCGGCGAACACGCGCTGCTCATGCTCTGCTTCTTCCTGCCCATATCCTGCATACTTCGCTTCAAAGGCAAGCCTTTGCCTTTCTTTGCAAGGCTGGGACTCTCCTTCGTCTGCACTTTTTTCTGCGCTGTGTTTGACGAATTCCACCAATCCTTTGTTTACGGCAGAGTGAGCGATCCTTTCGATGTTCTTGTGGACTGCGTGGGGGCTCTCATCATGGCTGCAGTCATTACTGTTTTTTGGGGAATAAAACGATTGACTCGGACAGGACAGATCTGAGAACAAAAAACGAGCCGAAGGGCAGTGATCCTTCGGCTCATATTTTTTATCTTTCTTCTCTGAAGTAGGTGATCCCCAGGCCTGCGGGAGGCTGGTTTTCTCTCTTTTTCCTGATGCTTGTGAGTATCAGTACCACAATGGTGAATACGTAGGGCAGGAGCTTTATGAGAGGCGTCATGGCCATGGGAAGCTGTATGCCCAAAATGCTGGATGCGTAAGCATTTGCAATGTACAAAAGGCCGAAGACGAAGGAGCCTGCTATACAGATGTGAGGCTTCCAAAGGGAGAAGATGACCAGTGCCACGGAGAGCCATCCGAGGGCCTCGATGGAAAGGTAAGCTTCCTGGGAACCTGCGTAGTCCATGATGTAGTACAGACCGCCGAGACCGGCTATGCCCGATCCGATGATCG
>JAEEGI010021249.1_pt1 | contig 12914 bp, 9 predicted proteins | sample 8958751 | NCBI WGS metagenome assembly JAEEGI01 (sample SAMN16246545, study PRJNA631951) | gut metagenome | biome: gut microbiome; feature: rumen; material: KS-attached | host: Bos | place: Iran: Karaj | collected 2018-10 | reverse complement strand
ATAAAATAAATTCAATAGAATTATATTTTTTTGTATTTAATTCTTTATATTAATAATGTCAATAAGTGATGAAGAAAAAGTTTTAGGAATAGATTTAGGGACAACATATTCATGTGTGGCGGTGTGGAGAAACGGAAAAGTAGAAGTAATAACAAATGAACATGGAATTAGAACAACTCCCTCAGTAGTTTCTTTTACAAATAAAGATATATTAATAGGTAATGTTGCAAAAAATCAAATGAGAAGAAATTATAAAAATACAGTGTATGATGCAAAAAGACTTATAGGAAGATTATATAATGATAAAGAAGTTCAAGAAGATATGAAATTATGGCCTTTTAAAGTAAAAGATGATGGGAAAAATCGTCCTTTAATTGAAGTAGAATATTTAAATGAAAAAAAGGGATTTTATCCTGAAGAGATTTCATCAATAATTCTTAAATATTTAAAAAAAATATCAGAAAGTTATGAAGGAAAAGAAGTAAAAAATGCAATAATAACAGTTCCTGCATATTTTAATTCTTCACAAAGAAAAGCAACTAAACTTGCAGGAGAATCAGCAGGATTAAATGTATTGAGAATAATAAATGAACCAACTGCAGCTGCAATTGCTTATGGATTAAATGAGTATAGAAATGAACATAAAAGGAATGTATGTGTAATTGATTTTGGAGGAGGTACTTTAGATGTTTCTATTCTTTCTATTTTTGACGGTGTTTTTGAAGTTTTAGCTACAGGAGGAGATTCACATTTAGGAGGAGAAGATATTGATAATCGATTATTAAATTATTGTATAAATGAATTTAAAAAACAAAGTTTCATTGACATTAATAATAATAAAAAAGCAAAATGTAGATTGAAAGTTGAATGTGAAAATGCTAAACTACAGTTATCTTTTTCTACAGAAACTACTATAGATATTGATGCTTTAGCAAATGGCGAAGATTTTACTATTACAATAACACGTAATGGGTTTGAAGATATATGTAATGATATTTTTCTCAGATTGATGGAAGTTGTGAAATCCACCTTGATAGATTCAAAGTTAAGGAAAGAAGACATTGATAAAGTTATTCTGACTGGTGGCTCAACTCGAATGCCTAAAATCCAAAAAATGATAAAGTATTACTTTGATAAAGAACCTTTAAAAAATATTCATCCTGATGAAGCAGTGGCAATAGGAGCAGCAATACAAGGAGCAATAGCAAATAATGTTATAGATAAAGGATTACAAAGATTAAAATTATTAGATGTGACTCCATTGTCATTAGGTATAGGATTAAGTAATGGAGAAATGGATATTATTATTCGAAGAAATACTCAAATTCCATGTGAAAGAATAAGAAAATATAAAACAAGTAAAGATTATCAAAGTAAAATTATTTTAAAAGTTTATCAAGGTGAAAGAATATTTACAAAAGATAATAGTTTTTTAGGTAATTTAATAATAAGAATTCCTCCTCTAAAAAAGGGAGAAGTAAAGATTGATGTTACATTTGGAATAGATATAAATGGTCTTTTAAATATTTATGTTAAAGATAATGAAGGAAAAAAATATGATTTAAAAATTGGAGTTGATAATTTATTGAACAAAGAAGAAATTGAAAAAAATATTAATGAAAAGAATAAATCTGATTTAAAAAAACTAAAAATTAAAAAAGCACTTAAAGAAGTTTGTTTAAAATATAAAGAAATTGGTAGTGATAATCAAAAAATTAAAGCAGATGAAATTTTAAATTGGATTAAACCAAATAAAAATATTGAAATAAAACGTTATGAAGATAAATTAAAAGAAATGAAAGATTGTCATTAAATTAAAATATTTATAAATAAATGAACATCACATATTTTCAATATTCTATAATTTAGATAAAATTCTTTTCATATTAATTAAATTTTATATATGTAATTTATAAAATCTTATTTGATAAATTAGTTATCATAACCAAAATCTTAAAAATAAGCAATTTAAACTTTTTCAAATAAAAAATAATGTTTTAATTTAATTAGATATAGTACTACTATCTAAAATATTTTGTGTTTCTAAAATTCCTCTATCAATAAGAGAATTAGATGTATATTTATCTAAATCAAAGCAATTAAAAGTAATAACTTCTACAAATATAAAAGATGCTAATAGTGAAAGACTCATAACTAATATATTAGTTATATCCCATTTAAATTTATCTTTCTTATTACTAATTGAATCAGCAATATTAATTGTTAAAGAACATAAAGAATTTCCAATTAAATTATAACTTGGTAATGATAATTCAGTTACTCTTAATCTACTTAAATTTCCAATACATGTTAAAATACAATATAATATTATAATGAAAAAATTGTTATTATTAGGAAAAAGAGATTCATAAAATTTAGATTTAGAAAATAAAAAATATATTGTTAATATTATCATTCCAAATATTCCTTCCCAAAAACAAATACTAGTAATTTTCATAAAATAAATATGATTTAAATATTTTTCCATTATATAAAATAATGATTTAGAGTATTGTAATTCAAATGAAAGTATGAACATTTTAATAGAAAATTTCAAATCAGAAGATTTAATTATCATTGAAGTAATATATAATGAAATTCCTAAAAAATGATAATTGTATTTAGGAATTTTTAATAAAATATACTCATTTAAAACAATAAAAATACTTAAAAAAATTAAATTGAGAATGTTATTTGTTTTAATATTAATAATAGTTTCATCACAACCAAGTAAATCACAAATAGAAGATAAAAATAATATTAAAATAATCTTTTGAATATTATTGTACGTTATTTTTGGTTTAAATTGTTTTTTCTTTTCATTCCTTAATAAAATGAATTTTTGATATAAATAAACAAATAATGAAAAACTTTCTCCTAAAAACATTATAAAAAGAGGTTTTATTTCTTTAAAACATTGAATTTCTATTATTTTTCTTAATCCAAAGCATATTGCCCTTAATATCAAATAATTTATATATGGATAATAATTTAATTTTATGGGTATTTTCATTTTAATAAAAAATTTTTTTGAGTTATAAATTTAAATGGTTTATTAATAGTTAAAAAAAAATAATAATATAAAAAGTATAATATTGAAATATTTATTAGTTTCTTTTTTTAATGTTTTTAAGAAAATTACATTCATACAATAAATAATATCAAATATTCAGAAGACCTAATCAATATAGTTAAAATATTATATAAATATTATTTTTTTTTTTCAAACAAAACAAAATATTATAATAATATATTTTAATAAATTAATTAATCATTACTGATATTTTATATTTAATATTTTTTTTAATAATTAAATTAATGAAAAAATAAAATATTTAATGTCTTCAATTACAAATTCTCCAATATTAAGTAAATTAGGTGATAATCATTTTAAAAAATGGATAGAAAATACATTTTTACCTTGTGGAATAGTTTTTTCAACAAAATCATCTAAAGAAATAATAGAAAAAAATAATATAACTCCAAGTCAATTTATAAGACCTTTTGGAGATTATATAAATTTAGAAATAAAAATAAAAGATAATAATTATAATAATGAAAATTATTTTAGAATTGATTTTTATGATAGTGATAATTTTTGTAAAAATGAAAATGATATTTCTATTTATTTAAATAATTGTTTATCTTATGAAAATAATATTCCTAAATTTAATCTTAATTCTATTTCTTTAAATAAAAAGAATTATTCTTCTTTTATTCAAAATCAAAAATCTTTTTCTCAAAATTATTATAATGAATTTGAAAAAATAATTTTTGAATATTGTAATTTTAATGAAAATGAATTTTATCAACAACCTTTAATTTTTATTTATTTTATTGGAATGAATGATACGATTGATTCTATAAAAGAAATGAAAAAAAATTTACCTAAATTATTAATTGAGATTTATGATATTGAAATGATAGATTTAATTATTTTATTAAATGATAAAAGTGATAAAAATAAATATGAAGCAAATATTGAAAAGAAAAATAATAAATTAAATAATTTACAAACTTCATTTGATAAATCAAAAGTTATATATCTTGAAATTAATGGAAATAAAAATTTAGAAAATAATAATTATGAATTTTTTTCTAAATATTTTCATAAAATTGAATTTTATAATGGTGAGCATAAAAAAAAAATATTAGGACAATTAATAACAAAAGAAGAAATAAATAATATTAAACAAGAATTAAATTCTTTTTTTCAAAATGAATTTGCAATTAAAATATTAAAAAAAATTACATTATTAGAAGATTTAAAAAATAAAAAAAATGTTTTTTATTCATTATTTAATAAATTATCAATAGAAAAAAGTAATTATTTTAATTCATATAAATTTAAAGGATATCAAAAAGCACAATTAACATTAGGAATAATATATTTTTATTTAAGAATGTATAAAGAAGCATACATTTATATAAAAAAATTATATAAATCAATTGAAAATCAAACATATCCTAAGCTTGAAACTTCATTATTACAATTAAAAACTATAATTAAATTTATTATTAAAGGAAGTGAAAAAAATAAAATTAATAAAGATCAAGTTATTGAATCATATACAAAAAATTCTCACTTATTTTCAAAATCTAAAATTTATGTTGGAACTATTAGAGCTTTGTTAATTTATTTAAAAATGCTTGAAGAAATTGTTGATTTTGATCATATTAATCTTTTTCATGATTATATAACAAAATATTCTTCTATTTTTTTGAATTTTGATTATAATTTAATTTATTATTTAATTCAGGAAAAATTATGTTATTATTATTTATATTCTGATTTTCCTCTAATTAGAATTTTTGTTAAAGATTCAATTCAAAGTTTAACATATTTAAATGAAATTAAAGTAAATATAACAATTCTTTATAATTATATATTAAATTTTGTAGGTATATTTTGTGATACATTGAAATTACAAGAAAATATTAATGATAATATACAATATAGTTTTTTTTCTATTAAAAAATATTTAACTTCAAATTTAATTAAATTATGTAATAAGATTAAGTATGAAAAAGGAGTTAAATATTTTTATTTAATTTTACTTAAATTATATAAAATTCCAGAAAGTTTAAAATTAACTGAGGAAGAAAGAATAATAAATCAAGAAGAATATTTAGAATTTTTTACAGAAATGACAAAAATAATTTTAGGTATTGAATTTCTTGATGATTCAGATATTATAAATTTTGATAAATCTTCTATTTTAATAATAACAAAAAGAGAAGAAAATATTTTGAAAAAAAATCATAAAATTAGTTTTTATAAAAATTTCAAAAAATATCATCATCCAAAAATAAATAAAGTATATACTTTATTATCTGAAAATGATTTATTAACTTTAAAATATATAGATAAAATAATAAAAGAAGAAGAAACATTTAATTATTACATAAGGAAAAAAATAGAAATATATATAAATGAAACAATAAGAATAAAATTTAATTTTTCAAATCCATTTCCAATAGATGATAAATATGAGAAAATATGTTTTTTATTTGATAATGAAAAAATAGTAGAATGTGAAAAAGTAAATTTATCAATTCGAGGATTATCAAAATCTCAAGTTGAACTTTCAGTTAAATTTATAGGAAAAGGACAAGTTTCAATTATTGGAATTTCTTATGTTAGAGCTGGAGTTCATACTATTAAAAATATATTTGATTATTCTATTAAAGTTAATTTATATAATCAATTAAATAATAATAAAGAAGGGAATTTTAATGTTAAAAATAAAAGAAAATCATTCACTGAATATAATTACCTTGATAATAATGATAAAAGAATTAATTATTGTTTTGATATTTTAGATTTTGATAATAATATTAATATTATTATTGGAAATGAAAATGAAATTATTTCATTTTATCAATATGAATTATTTTATTTTCCTATTAAAATTTTAAATAATTCTAAATATGATATAAAGAAATTTTCTATTTTTTTAGAATCAGAAGAAAAAAAAATTTTTTTTCCTAAAATTTTTTATAATGATAATTTAAATTTAAGAAAAGAAAATATAATTTATATACCAATTATTTCTTTAGAATCAGGAATAAAGTTTTTAAATATTATTATAAAATTTGATGATAGAAAAGAAGATATTGAAGTTAAGAAATATATTTTACAATTAAATATTATTAAATCATATGATATTAATATTTTTGATAATTATTTAGGAAAACAAGAAAATATTATTCGAAGAAAATTAATAATTAAAGTTTCTTCAAATGATAATAATATTATTAATGAAGATTTATTTAAAGAAAAAAATAATATTATTATTCCTAATAATTATGAAATTATAAAAGAAGAATCATATTTTCAAAATAATAATTATATAAATGAATTAGAAATTAATTTTAATAATGAAACAAATAAATTAAAAGAAAATAAATTAAATGAAAATATAAATTTTAAAGAAATATATAATGAAAAATTAATGAATGATTTTACAAAAATAATTTCAAAAAATAATTTCTTATTTAAATTTTATTTTAATGATAATAATAATAAAATAAGAAATTTATTATATATTCATCATATTAAAAATTTTGATAAAATTGATGATTATACATGTTATAGTTTAAGATATATTATTGAGGAACATTTAAAAATGTATTATGAAATTGAAGATTATAATAAAAATGAAAAAATAATTTCTGTTTTTTTAAATTTTGATTTAATTCATTTTATTCCTTTTATTAAAAATAATGTTGGTGAAATTATTTTTGGAATTGAAAATGAAAATGATAATTTATTTGAATGGATTGGAACCAAAAAAATTACAATTAAAGACTTTAATAAAAATGAAATTAATTGTCATTTTTATTGTATAATTAAAAATGAATTTAATGAAGATTTAGAAAAAAAATTCCAAGAAGAATTAAATAAAATTTATATACTCATTATTATTTCAAAACAACACAATTTTAAAAATAATAATTTTTATAGTTCTCATTTAATTAAAAAATAAATTAATTAATTAATATCTTATTATTTATTTTTTTAAAGTAGTTTTTGTTTTTAACATTTTTAAAAAACAATAATTAAAGAAAGAAAATAAAATAATCAAAAAAATTATGATTAAATTTAACCTCATTATTTATCAATATATTTATATTCATTTATATTTTTAATTTTTTTTATTTTATTTTATTGATTTTCTTCAACCTTCACCCATTAGAATATTAAAAGTTTTAGCATAATCTTTATGATTATTATTATAAAGATTAGTAATATATTCTTCAGAATATTGACTACTAAAGCAATCAATTAATTCCTTTAAATAATTCTTATTATCATATATATTTAATTCATTTAAATTAAAGAGAGTAGAAGAAATACTATTATTAATTTCAATTTCCACATTAGCTAAAACAGAACAAATTATTTTTCCTTCTGGTTCACATAAATCTATTTTAAGTTCTTGTTTTTTTAGAGTTAAAATTCCTTTTGATTTTAAACATACAATTATTTTTAAATCTTTTTCAATTTCATTTTGAATGATTTCTTTTGTACAAAGTTCTTTTGATTCTAAATATAAATAACAATTTTTTGGTAAAGGATTTACTCCTTTATTTTGTATCAACATTGTTATTTTTCCTACTTTATTTTCTATTTGAGGAGAATTAAATTTTAAATTTCTATTTACTATTATATTTACTTTATATTTTTCATTGTTTTCTTCTTCAAAATCATTATAAAATTGTTTTTCTTTGAAATTTTTTTTTTTTTCTTCACAATCATCATCCATTTTCTTAAAATTTAAATTTTTTTTTAAATTTTCAATATTATGATAATTTATTATTTCTTCTTTTATACTTTCCATTTTTTCTATTAATTTATTAGAAATATCATCATTTATTTTTACATTTAATTTTCTTTCATTCATATTTTTTATTTCAGAAAGAATTTCTTGAAAATTATTTTCTAAATTTGATTTATTATTTTCTATGTTCTCAAAATAATTTTTCATTTTTTCATTTTTAATCACTTCTTGTTTTTCTAAAAATCCTATAATTTTATCATTGTTCTTTTTTAATTCATTTTCTAAATTATTATTTAAAGAATCTATTTTTTGATATATTTTATTATTATAATTATTTAATGAATTACTTATTATTTCAATATTATTATTATTTTGATTATTATTTTGATAATTATTTATTGAATCTAATTTTTTATTTAAAGTTTCTTTAGAATCAATTAATATTTGTATTTTTTCATTTAAATTCTTAATTATATTTTGATTATTATCATTGATCACAGAAAATGAATCTACTTTTTTTTCTAAAGTTTCACATAAATTAGACAATAATTTTATATTTTCATTTAAATTTTCTATTTGATTTTTATAATAGCTTCTTTCTTTATTAAAAAATGAAATAAATGTATTTGTTTTTTTATTTATTAAATCAGTTATTTTTCGAAACAATAAATCATTTGTTAAAGTATCTTTTATAATTTTATCATTATTATCATTATTATTAATATTATTATTATTATTATTAATAATATTATTATTATTGTTTTTATTATTGTTATTGTTATGATTATTATTATTTTTTTTATTATTATTATTTTTATTATTATTATTATTATTATTATTAATATTAACATTAATATTATTGTTATTTCTCTTTATATTATTGTTATTATTATTATTATTATTATTAATAATATTATTATTATTGTTTTGATTATTATTATCATTATTGTTTTTATTATTATTTTCCTTTTGTATTTCAATTTTCAAATATAAATCTTTTTTATTAAGAAATTTTTGATAATCTTCTTCACAATTAATAATATCATTTTCAGAATCTTTAAAAATGAGACTGTCATCATCTTCTAATTCTAATCCTTCTTCCTTTATTCTTTCAATAAAAGATTTATAATTTCGAGGAGATAAAATAAAATTTTTAGTATCTTTAAATTCATATTTGAGCATTAAATAATTTAAAAAAAGTTAACTGCAATTAAATAAATAATTTCTATTATTTTTAACATGAAAAATAATTTACTTGAAATATTATATAATGAATATGGAACTCAAAACTAATAAATTTCCTTAAATAAAGTATTTGATAATAAATTAAAGGAAAACATCTTTTTCTGAAAATAAAGAAAAAAATTAGTTTAAACAATTTTTGTTTTATAAAGATATTGTTTTAATTTTTCTTTTTTAAATATTTTTTAAATATTATGAAAAAATAATTGTTTAATAATATAAAAATAATATGAAAAAAAAAAAACAAAGTAAAGAAAATTTCGACATAAAATATATTCCTTTTAAAGCAACATTTAACTCAGAGAAAAGAATAAAAATAAATAATGACATAAAAAGAAAATATAGTCCAAATCCCAAATCGAAATTATTAGAAAATGAAAAAGAAAAAAATAAAACATCAAATATAATAAAAAATTTAAATAAATCCCCTTTTTCAAAAAAAATACCAATTCCAAGTTCTCCAAATAAAAAAAATATAAAAAGAGAATCTGCTTTAACTTCAATATATAATGATCCAAGATATAATTTGACAAAAATTTCAAATGAATCAGAAAAAGAAATTCAAATTAAACTTTTAATAAAAAACAGAAATAGAGAAATTGAACATTTAATTAAAGAAAGACAAAAATTAAAAAAAATATTAGTTTTAACAAGAGAACCTCATTCTTTAAGATTATTATCAAATAAAATAATGAATATTAATTTAAGAATAAATAAATTAATTAAATTAAATGATTATTTAATTATTCATCCTGATGAAATAGAAAGACAAATAAAAATGAAGAAAAAAAAAATTAAAAGAAATAATAGTTTTAATTTAGATGATATAAATTTTTCTTCAATGAAAAATGAAATGAAGAAAATTAATGTTTATTTAAAAATAAATAAAATTAATAAAGATGCTGAAATGATTGATTTTGAAAGTGATTTAGATAATATTACTAATAAACCTTCTTATTTATTTCAAAGAAAAAATAAAAATTTATTATTTACTCCAAGTACTGAATTTTGTAGTTTTAAAAGAAAATTTGGAACTTCTACTATTTATAGTAAATTTTTTAAACCTATTGGTTTTACAAGAAATAAAAATGAAAGTGAAAAAAAATTTTTTTTTAAAAAATATGCTAAAACTTTCGAAGATTTATATTATGAAATTGATGAAAAAAATAAAAATAAATTATCTCTTTCTCAAAGAAATATAAATACATTTAATAATAATAATTCTAATATAATTGATTCTTTTAATAATTCCAATATTAATAATATTAATAAACTTAAATTTAAAACCATTGATTCTGATGATTTAAATACTTTAAATATTAATAGTAATTCTTCAAGAGAAAAATCATGTTCTACAAGACCAAAAACTGGAAATTCATTATTTAATAAGAAATTAAATATTCCAAATTTAAAAACTTTAAATATTAAAAATTCAAAAAAATACCATAAAAGAACTTTAAGTGAAAGATATACAAATTCAAATTTTAATAAATCAATATATAAAATTTTAAATGATACTCAAATAATAAAAGATTCAATTAAAAATACAATAAAAGAAAATAGAAAAGCTAAAAAAGATAGTGAAAATATATTATTAAAATTAGAGGAGAAATTAAAAAAAAAGAAAAGAAAGAGTGAAAAAAAAAATAAAATAAAATATTATAAGGGAAAAACATTTGAAGAACAATTATTAAATAAATTAACTTCAATTCCAAAATCTGCAAAAAATGAATTTAGAAAAGCATACATTCAAATAATTAATGAAGATAGAATTTTAGATAAACCTGATATAAATAAATTAGATAAATATGAAGATCAAGAAAGAAAAATAAAAGAAAATAAAAAATTAAGAGAACAAGCTAAAAAAGTTATGTATTTTTTAAAAGAAAATAATTTCACTGGAAGAGAAGATAAAGAAGTTTTTAAAGAAGAAATGATTTTTGATAATTATGGAAATATAAATAGTTTAGAATGGTTAATTAGGAAACATTCTATTTTAAATAATAATAATAAATTAATTGGTGCTTATAATCCTAAAGAAAAAATGAATTTGAAAATACATTATCCTATTTAATTTATATTTATTTATCATGAATTTATCAATGAATTTTTTTATTTACTAGAATAAAATATAAATATCAAAATTAAAATGAAGCAAAAATAAAATTAAACAAATGAAGATTTAGAAATAAATTATTCATCAATGTTAAAAAAAATAATCAAAAAAAATATAATTGTAAAAAATAATATAAATTTTTTTTCATATAAATTTAAAAAAAATTCATTTTTTTTTAAAAAATCTTTAAAAATAAAAAAAATAATTATTGTTTAGCAAGTAACTTATCTTCAAGTTCTTTTTTTTTTCTTTCTGCTTCTTGTCTTTTAATTTCCTTATAAATAGCATATCTTTCTTCAGGAGATTTTTTCATAATATTTTCACTTTTAATTTTATTCATTTTTCTTTTAAAAGGTAATAAATTTTTTTCTAAAGTCATTTGAGCTAAAACAATTTTTTCACCTGCATTAATTCTTTTTAAATCAGTAACATTATCTTTATTTAAACCTCTTGTTAAAAATAAATTTTCTGCTTCTAAAATACTTTCATTTCTTTCTAATAATAATTTTGCATTTTCTTCTTTATTTTCTTGACATAAATCATAATATTCTTTTCTTTTTTGTAAATCTTTTTCATGTTGAATTTGTTTTTCTTTTTCAAATTCTATTTTTTTTTTCTCCATATCATTTAATTTTTTTAATAATTGTTTTCTTTTCTTTTCATTTTGTCTTTCTAATTCTAATAGTCTTTCTTCTTTTTCTTGTAATTTATTTCCTAATTCTTTTTTTTTTCTTTTAAATATTTTTTCTCTTTCTTTTCTATGCCAATACTATTATTTTCATATATAATATTATTAATAATAATAATATATATTAATATATATTAATTTGTATTTGTTAATATATATTAATATATATTTTATTAAAAATATATATTATATATTTTAATATTATATAATTTTATTTTACAACTTGAGTATATTTTCTAAAGGCTTTTTCTCTATTTTCATCTTCTAATTTTTTATTTTCTTCATTTAATCTTTCTATATTAAAAGTATGTCTCATTTCAGTTTCCATTAATTTTTTAACTATATTATTATGTTTTTCATCTTTTATTTTTTGGTTTCTTTCAATAAATAAATGAACTAAAAATAAATATTAATTATTTTACTTTTTTCATTTATTTGATCTTCAAATTTTTTTCTTCTATCTTCTTCTTCAATTAAAAATCTTTCTACATTTTCTCTTGCTAATTTTTCTCTTTCTATCATAATTTCTATATTTCTTCTTTTTTCTGCCATTTTTTCTCTATTTGTTGATTCTAAAGCTGTTAATAAAACTTGTTCTTTTTTTTTTAATTTTTTCAATAAAGCTGCATTTTTTTTTTTATAAGTTTCTTCTTTTAATTCTTTCATTCTTTGAATTGATTCATTATATTTTTTTCCTATATTTTGCCATTTTTTCTTTATTTTCTGTAATTGAGATTGATGACGAGCATTAAATTCAAAGTCACTCATCATTTTATTATAATCATATTCATTCATTTCTTCTGCTTCTTTTACTATGTCTATTAATTGAGTTACAGACTATTTTTTTTTTATTTATTTTCTTTATTTTACTGGGTCTAATTCTCCTTTCGACATTGCAGTTCTTTTTTTTTTTTAATTATTTTTTTTTAATTTTTTAATCAGATTTTTTTATTAATATTTTGAAAATCATATAAAAATAATTTCTATTTTAAAGGATTCTTTTTTATTTTCAGAATATGGGGATTGGGGATTGGGGATTGGGGATTGGGGATTGGGGATTGGGCCCAATCCCCAATCCCCAATC
>JAEEGI010021244.1_pt1 | contig 12916 bp, 11 predicted proteins | sample 8958751 | NCBI WGS metagenome assembly JAEEGI01 (sample SAMN16246545, study PRJNA631951) | gut metagenome | biome: gut microbiome; feature: rumen; material: KS-attached | host: Bos | place: Iran: Karaj | collected 2018-10 | reverse complement strand
TTGCTGTGCAGAGCGACTGGGAAACCACTGCCATGCTGCTACTACTCGATGTGGGCGTGTTCTATGAGTTCATCCCCATTGAGGATATCGACAGCAGCACACCCGAGGTGTACCCCATCTGGGAAATCGAGGCGGGGAAGACCTACGAACTGGTAATCACGGCTTGCAACGGCCTGTGGCGCTACCGCATAGGCGACACGGTGACCATTGAACAGACCCGCCCCGTGAAAATCAAGATAGCCGGCCGCACCAAGAGTTTCATCAACGCCTTTGGCGAGGAACTGATGGTGCACAATGCCGACGACGCCATTACGGCAGCATCGGCCGCCACGGGAGCCGAGGTGCTCAATTATACCGCAGCACCCGTCTATGCCGGCGACAACACCCATGGCCGCCACGAGTGGCTCATTGAGTTCTCGAAGAGACCTGCTGACGCTGACGCTTTTATGCGCGCCCTCGACGAACGGCTGCAGCAGGTGAACAGCGACTACGCCGCCAAACGCAGCGGCAACATCTTCCTCGATGCCCCCACGCTGGTTATAGCCGAAGAAGGACTGTTTGACCGCTGGCTGGGCTCTACCGGCAAACTAGGCGGTCAGCGCAAGATACCTCGCCTGAGCAACAACCGCGAGACCATTGACGACATGCTAACATTCAACCATTGAAACCATTTCATGCTATGAAACAAACTAACATAAAGAATCTATCGCCTCGAGGCTTCAAGACAGTAGTCTATATCTCACTGCTGCCAGTGCTGCTATGGCCCTTGCTGATGATTAAAGGTCACCAGTTGCAATCGGGGACCGAACGCTTTTTGATGCTCGCCATGCCCGTCTATGCGCTGGCATCGGGTTACCTTGCTCACCGATGCTACGAAGAGCGCCCCTATGTGGCATGGGTGATACTAGCCGTACTGTGGCTCTCGTACATTGCCTTTGCTTGCATGATGCTTATACATTAACCCCCTTATTTGAAGACTGATGACGAAACTGAAAGAGTTTTTCAAGAAGATATCCCATATCGTAAAAGATAGTTTGGCATCGCCGTTGCTGGCCTTGCTTTGCAACCTGGCCATTGCTTACCTTGTGTACTTTGCGTGCCGTATCGTTTTCCTGCTGGTTAACTACAGTTACTTCAGCGACAACCTGAGTGCCGGCCACCTGATGGAGATGCTGGGCGGCGGAGTGATGTTTGACACATCGGCCATCATGTACACGCTCTCGCTCTACATTGTGTTGATGCTGTTCCCACTGCACTACAAGGAAAGGCCCTGGTACCAGAAGATGTGCAAGTGGATATTTGTGGTGATGAACTCGCTGGCAGTGGTGATGAACCTGTGCGACACGGTCTATTTCCAGTACACCTCGCGCCGCACCACGAGCACCGTGTTCACCGAGTTCCAGAACGAGAACAACCTGGCGGGCATCTTCGGCACCGAGATTGTGCGGCACTGGTACTTGGTGCTGATTGCCGCAGCGCTCATCTTCTTCATGTGGAAGTGCTATGTGAAACCCAGACTCCACTACAAACGGCTGAACTGGGTGAAATATGACCTCACCTGCCTCGTTAGCCTGCTGGCGATGGTGGGCCTGATGATAGGCGGCATGCGAGGCGGTTTCACTACGGCTGTGCGCCCCATCACCATCAGCAACGCCAACCAGTATGTGGACCGCCCCATCGAAGCTGCCCTTGTGCTCAACACCCCCTTCTCGATGCTGCGCACCATTGGCAAGAACGTGTTTGACGAACCCAAATACTTTGCCAGCCAGCAAGAGATGGAGGCCATCTTCTCCCCTATTCACATGCCCGACTCGGGTGCTGTGATGAACAAGAAGAATGTGGTGATCATCATCATTGAGAGCTATGGCAAGGAATATATCGGCGCGCTCAACCACCGCAACATTGGCCCCAACTACAAGGGCTACGCTCCCTTTACCGACTCGCTCATCAACCGCTCGCTCACCTTCGAGTACTCGTTTGCCAACGGACGCAAGAGCATCGATGCCATGCCCAGCGTGCTCTCGAGCATTCCCATGATGAGAGAGCCGTTCATCCTCACCCCTGCCTCGATGAACGACCTGACAGGCATTGCCAAAATGCTGGCCGGCAAGGGTTACCACACCGCTTTCTTCCACGGGGCGCAGAACGGATCGATGGGCTTTGAAGCCTTTGCCCGTGCTACGGGCTATAAGGAGTATTATGGCCGCACCGAATTCAATGCCGACCCCAATTTCAAGGGCGACGACGACTTCGACGGCACCTGGGCCATTTGGGACGAACCCTTCCTGCAATTCATGGAGCAGCACATCAGCACCTTCAAGCAGCCCTTTGTAGCCACCGTGTTCACCGCCTCGTCGCACCATCCCTATAAGGTGCCCGAACAATATGCCAACGAGTTCAAGGAAGAAGGTGGTAACCCCATGCACAAGTGCATACGCTATACCGACCTGGCGTTGCGCCGCTTTTTCGAGAAAGCCAGCCAGGAACCCTGGTACCAGAACACCGTGTTCGTGATTGTTGCCAACCATACCAACAGGAGCACCCATTCCTTCTACAAGACCGACCAGGGGCTCTACTCGATACCCATCATCTTCTTCACTCCCGATGGAAGCCTGACTCCAGGCATCAGACCCGATGCGATTGCACAGCAGGCCTCAATCATGCCCACGCTGCTGCATGTGGTTGGCTATGACCAGCCTTACCTGAGTTTTGGCTGCGATCTGCTGAGCACACCACCCGAGCAAACCTGGGCGCTGAACTATAACAACGGCATTTACCAGTACTTTAAAGGCGAGTGGATGATGCAGTTCGACGGCGAACGCGTGAAAGCGATGTACCGCTTCAGAACCGACCCCATGCTGTGCCACAACCTGGTGGGGCAAGCACCTGAGCAGGCACAAATGGAGCGGGAAGTGAAATCGATGATTCAGCAATATATGCACCGGATGAACAACAACCAGCTCATCTATCAGCCCTAAGGACTTCCGCCGTGCATTGCCAGATGTTAAGAAAATGATTGAAATATTGAATACCAAATAAGAATTTATACCGATGAAGAAACTTCCTTTCGTTATATTCGCTTTCATCATGCTTTGTGCGTTGTGTTCAGGTGTAGGTAGCTATAAAAGTACCGAAAACAGGATAACACGAGATGTTAATAATGCGCTGAAACTCACTCTTGCCGAAATGCCGACCGATGTGGTCAATGCCGACACCATTCGATGCTATCGCAGTCATCTCACCATCACCGAACTGAAAAATACCGCATGCATTGCCATGACATCTGTTAAAAAAGCTGGACGTCAGGAGACGCAGATGGTGGCACAAGCAAATTGCGACTTTATGACCATACTGATGCTTTCTGACCAACGAGCATCTGGGGCATTATTGTTTGCCGGCATTCTATGGATCATGTGCAGCCTGTGGTATATGCGCAAGTTTAAGCCTGAGCTGTTTGCAAAAGGTCTGAGTTATGGTGGCATTATATTGGCCAACGACAAATTTATTACCGCTAAGGGCAAACCTATCCATTTCACTCCGATGCAGCATACCCTTATGGAGATGTTTATGACAACTGAATCTCATTCACTATCCAAGCAAGAAATTTGTGACCGTCTGTGGCCCAAGAAGCCCGATGCCAGCGACACACTTTACACTCTTATCAAACGAGTAAAACCCATCTTGGAAGCCAATTGCAAGCTGAAAATAGAGTCTGATAGAGGTAAATGTTACAAATTGGAAATCAAATAGTTAGGTTAATGTCAGAGAAATGTCAGAAAGATGTCAGGTAACATATCTGGCATTGTTTTAATTTCGTAATACCTTTGCATCGAAAATCAAAAAAGTTCGATGCAAATGAAACTATTTATTTTATTCGTTCTCATTAATCTTTTTTCATTCTCGGCCTTTGCTCAGAATGAAGAGAAGACCGTTACTCTAGATGAAGTCGTAGTTAAAGGCGCCAAGGTCATCAGCAAGGCCGACGGACAAATGCTTTACCCCACTGTTGCCCAAAAGAGCGCCTCAAACAACGGTTATAGCCTTCTTCAGAAACTCTCATTGCCCAACCTCCGAATTGATGGTGTAACACATTCTATAACTGCAATAGATGGCAGAGGCAGTGTGCAACTAAGAATCAATGGTATCGTCGTCGACAAAGAAGAAATGCTGGCACTTGATCCCAAACTCATAAGCAAAATAGACTTCATTGACAATCCCGGTGTGCGTTATGGTGAAGGTGTGGCTTACGTCATCAACATTATCACCAAGCACGAGGACTCAGGTTACACGATAGGTATTGACATTACTCCCACTCTCACTTCTTGGCAAGGTGATGGTACAGTATATGGTAAATGGAACCATAAGAAGAGCGAGTTTACTGTCTCTTACAATTATAGTGGTTATAAATTGAATGGAATGCGTGCAAGTGAAAGGGCTGAATATACCTTGAATGAAGGTGGCATCCACACTATAGAGCGCGAAGATGTCGAGACCCTCAGAAAGGCACACAGCCATGACATGAAGCTGACCTACAATCTGGCAGATTCTACAGCATTCGTATTTCAAGCATCTTTGAGTGAAAGTCTAAATAAAACTCCAGACAATTATTCAATCAAGGACATTATTGAAGGCACAAAGCGATATAGCTCAACCAACAGAGAGAGCGGCCATTCTAATTCTCCTGTCCTTGACTTGTATTTCTTCCGTCAACTCGCTCCACGTCAGTCAATTACGGCAAATGCTGTTGGCACATACATTGCCACGAAAAGCAGCAATTACTACGATGAGGGAGCACCTTATCAATATGACGTTAATGGCAAGACGGTCTCAGTATTATCTGAAATAGTTTACGAAAACCGACTGAAACCATTCACGATATCGGCAGGAGTGAACTATCGCTACAAATACACGAAGAATGATTATACGGGCGACGCTTTTGCCCTGACAGAGTTGAATCAGAATAATGTTTATGCGTTCAGCGAGATAAAAGGCTCACTCAAGGACTTACGCTATTCATTTGGTTTGGGAGCAAGCTACATACACTACAATCAGAATGAGCACAACTATGACTTTTGGGCATTCCGCCCGAAGGCAACGCTGGCTTATAATATCATGAATGGGATGCAACTAAGCTACACCTTCGAGATGAAAGAGCGTGCTTCGCGTATTGCCATGATCAGCGATGCCACCATTCAGACAAACAGCATGGAATATACTGTCGGCAATCCCAACCTCAAACCAGCTCGTGACACGGAGCACACATTACGCCTGTCGTATAACGATGACAGATGGAGCACATTTGTAGAAGGATTCTACAGACATTGCGACAAACCCAATATGGCACTCTATGAGCGTACGGCTGACGACAAGTTCATCTATACACAAATTAATCAGAAAGCAATTAATGTGTTGAATGCAATGGCATACGCAAGTTATTGGATCAACCCCAATAAACTACAGATTTATGCAAACGGAGGAATGATGCGTTGCTTCAATTATGGCTTTGACTATACTCATTGCTACACATCGTGGTTCTATTCAGCAGGTATCACAGCATATCTCGGAAAATTCACTTTGCTAGCTTACGCGAACAATGGTTATCGCTTCTTAGAGGGTGAGACAAAGGGATATAGCGGTGCTTATACAACCTTGCAATGCTCGTACAGCTATAAGGATTGGCAATTCTCACTCACATGGTCAAATCCTTTCACCAATAACTACAAGTCTTCTGAGAGTGAGATTCTAAATCGGAATCTTTACAAGCACGTTGTGCTGAACAATAGAGATAGCGGCAACAGTTTATCGCTTAACATATCATGGCGATTAAGCAGAGGCCGAAAACATCAGTCGGCAGACAAAACCATCAATTTAAGAGATACTGACAATGGAATCATAAACCGATGACCAAAATCACCCGAATACTGTCCACAATACAGGCATGGCGGTGATGCCGCTTAATGTAGCGATACACTGCTGAGGACCAGCAGAGATTACTGGTAGCGGCGCATGTCGAAGCCTACACGCACACCCTCGAACTGCTTGCTGAGGTCGCCCACGGTCTTGATTGTGCTGTTACCTGTGAGGCTTGTAATCAATTGAATGAAGTTAAGCAGTTTCTTGGACTCGAAAGTAAAGCTCATGCCCGTGGTGGTGCGCGTTGCATAACCCGTGAGCTTGAGAATGGTCATATTGAGCTGGACAGCGCTGGTGCTGGGGTCGAAGGTGTAGGTGCCGCCCACGGGAATGCCCTTGATTCGGCCCGAGAACTGACCATTGTTGGCAAAGGTGAGATTGGTATTCTCGGCATTGAGAGCGAGACTGTTATAGACGGGAGCCAGTTTTTCCTTGACTTGGCCTGCAGCCACAGCACCGCCGGCTTTGGCAAGCAGATTCTCGCTGGTGAAGGCGCAACCAGGAGCCTCATAGCCCCAGGTGCCTATGAGATCGGCTTGGGTGAGTTTCACGCTACCAATCACGAGATCGGCCAGGCTGCCCAGCGTTGACTCGCTGCCCAGCACACCCAGCACACCGTTGAGCACGTTGCCGAGCCCATTGTTACCATTAGCATTATTACCCATCATGCCACAACCAGCCATTACCATGCTGAAACAAGCGGCAAGAGAAATGATTATCTTTTTCATAGTTATATGTTTTTGAGAGTTATTGATACTATATTGAATTAGTTAGCGATTGTAGAAGAGTTCAGGTGACGCCGTGATTTCTTTGGGAAATATGATTTCTTTGGGAAAAGTGGGAAAATTGGGAAATCATGCAATTTCCTCAAATTCGGCATCGCTCACCTGCTGCTCGCTAGGAGCAGTGCTCTGGTTGGAATCAGCCGTAGCTCTGATATCGCCCTTGTCCTCAACAACCTCCTCAAAATCAACATATTCGCTACCATCTTTATCAAATGTCTTGCCTTGGGCCTGCCGTTGTGCCTTGCGCTGGGCCTCTTGCTGCTGCTGTTGCTGCTGTCGGAAGATTTCCTGGGCCTGATTGCGCATGGAACGGAAAGCCATATAGCCCCTGAAGAAGGGGAAAAGCAGAATGACGAGTATGACAAGCAGTATCCACATAGAGCAATTCGAGAAAAGTTGATTAATGTTTGGGCGTGCAAATCGAAAGCACGATGTAGAACAGGATGCCCCAAGCCAGGCCAGGCAAGCCAGCAATGATCACGAAGGCAATGAAGCCCACGACGAGAAGCAACTGGTTCCAGTTGTCCTTGAGCGTGATGTTGTGCATCTTGAGCGAGAACATGCGCAACGGGCACACCATGAGCAGCGAGAAAGCGATGACCAGCGCCACAACAATCCACTGACTGATGTTAGTGCCATGAACGGCATAGAAATCGGTGAAGCCAATCCAAAAGATGGCATTGGCGGGAATGGGCAAGCCCGAGAAGGTAGTGGCTTGATCGGTGGAAATATTGAACTTGGCAAGCCTAAGCGCTCCGAACACGGGCAGCAACACCGCCACATAAGCCACCGGTGAACCACCATGGGCCTGCCACAGCATGTTGAACAGAATTGCTGCGGGAGCCAGACCGAAACTCACCAGGTCGCACAACGAGTCGAGTTCCTTGCCCAAGGGCGACACGGCATGCAGCAATCGGGCGGCAAAACCGTCGAGGAAATCGAATAAGGCAGCAGCTCCAATGAGGATGAACGCCACCTGATAGCCCTGCAGTCCCCACCACCACTGCTCAAAGCAATGGAAAGCGGCCACAACGGCCAGTGTGCCCGACAGCAGATTCATGCAAGTGATGGTATTGGGCACATTATTCTTGATAGCCTGAAGCATTTTCATGATTGATTGTGAGATTTTAATCGTGCTATTTCAGTGACACCGCCCACCGTCTTGTCGCCCAATTTCACGAGCACCTCGGTGTCGAGCGGCAGATAAATATCGACACGGGAACCAAACTTGATGAACCCCATGTATTGCTGCTGGTCGACCTGATCGCCAGGCTCCACATAGGTAACGATGCGTCGTGCCATGGCACCGGCAATCTGGCGAACAAGAATCTCCTCACCCGAAGGGGTCTCGATGACAATTGTAGAGCGCTCGTTCTCGGTGCTGGACTTGGGCAGATAGGCAGCCATGAAGCGACCGCTATGGTGCTTGACCAGTTTCACCTTGCCCTTCACAGGCACCCAGTTGGCGTGCACATCAAGAATGGTCATGAACACCGAAATCTGCAGCACCTTCTTGTGAAGGTACTCGTCTTCCATCACCTCCTCGAGAGCCACCACCTTGCCGTCGACCGACGAAACCACGGCCGAATCCTTGTCGCCATGGAAGTGACGATGAGGAGCGCGGAAGAAGTTGACTACGAGCAAGAACAGAATCAGCGAGATGGCAATGACAATGCATGGCACCACTTTGCTGCTCATGAGCAGGTACAACGGTATGTTGATGGCTAGCAGCACAGCCAGCAAGCCAAAAACGATGTCCAACCCTTCTTTATGGATATTATATTTCATTTAGTTACATTTTCAACTTGCAAAGATAATGAATTTTTTCAGGAAATGCAACAATTGTATGAAATACTTGCACCCTATCATCTAAATGATTTTTGAGACGTGCCCTAAAAAATGAAAGCATCGGCGTGATTTACCGATGCTTTGGCTGATGACTGTTTGAGAAACAGGTTATTTCTTGGTCTTGGCCTCGGCGTCGACGATGGCATCGAAGTCGAACTTGCCATAGACGATGCGGGGTCGGGTCTTATATTGGTCGGCAATGAGGTTGCGCTCGGGCTTGTAGTAGGTGGTGTTGATGCCGCCCAACTCGAAGAGCACTTGACACACATTGTCGACCATGAACTTGCGGTTGGTGGCAGCGGCAATGCGCCGCACCATGTCGGGGTGCTGCTGCTTGAAGGCGTCGGAACACCAGATGACGAAAGGCACCAGGTTCTCGCACTTGAGCATGGCGGCCTTGGGATGCTGGCCTGTGCCTACTCGGCCCTTGCCGTCGCGGTAGTCGTACATCTCGTCGCCATGGTCGCCAAAATAGACCACAACGGTGTTCTTGTCGCGATAGAGGTCGAAGATGAGTTTGAGCACAAAGTCGTTATAGAGCGTGGCGTTGTCGTACTCGGCGATGTTCTGGCGCTTCTCCTTGGTCATCCACTTCTCGGTGCGCCATGTAATGCTGTCGCCGGTGAAGCGTGCCCAGCTCTTGGGATAGCGCTGGTCGGGGTTCACATGCTGGCCCATGAGGTGGAAGAAGATGAGATTGTGCTTGCCCACGGTCTTGACGGTGTCGGCAAAGTTGCGCACGATGTCCTCGTCGGCGCCATAGCAGCGCGCGTTGCTCTGGGTATAGGAGTTGCGGGTCATCACGTCGTTGTAAAGAAATGAGTTGACGGTGATGGTGAACACCTGGTGCTGGAAGAAGTCGCGCTGGTTGTCCCACATATACACATTGTAGCCCGCCTGCTTGAAGATGGTAGTGAAGCAGGGGAAGCGGTACCAGCGCTCGCCATCGCCAATACTGTTGCAACTGAAGGTGTTGCGCATCACAATGCTGGTGGCATTGGCAGGCGACACCACATCGGTGAAAACAAAGAGGTTGCCGCGGTCGCGCTCGGCGTCCATGCAGGGAGTGGTCTTGAGCGGGTAGCCATAGAGCGAAGCATGGTCGCGAATGTAGGATTCGCCCAGCACATATATCACATTAAGCGAATCGGGCTCGGTGACGGTGGGCTTGGGTGTGGACTGAGCCAGAATTACCGACTGCTCGATAGCGCTCTCGATCTCGTTGTGCGAGGTGCGCAGCGAGTTAATCGAGTAAACGGTTTTAGAGAACAAGTCGATCGACAAGTAGGGGGTGCATTCATCCCAATGGTCCACGTCCTGCTGGTCGTGACAGAGGAACAGGGCTGTATAGGAGGTGGCGAGGAAAATGATGCCCACAACAATGAGCAGTGCCGCCATGATGTTGAAGAAGGTGCGGTTGAGCGCTTGCTTGAAAAAGCGTGCAATGGAATGCCTGTAGAGTTCAAGCAACACCACCAGGGCAATCACTGCCAGCACTATGGCGTAGCTCATAAGGCTCTTCACGCCTAGGGCATAGGTGGTGATGAACTCGCTGCTCTCACTGGGGTTGGTCTCCATCGTCACCAGTATGGTTTGCGGCGAGATGGTCATATCGAAGTTGAGCTTGAGGAATACCACAATGCTCAACAGCGTGATGTTGAACGCATAAAGCAGCCATTTCACCCACTCCTTACCCGTGATGTAGACGATGAGCGTGGCAAGGTAAGCCACGGCAATGTTCATCAGGAAAGCCTTGGTGAAGAACTTGATTTGATACCAGAACGGGTCGTTATAGCAGAGCCACTCGATGTTAGACTGCGCCAGCAGCGCAATGGTCACAAAGAAGAACACTGGCTGCTTCACCACGGGCCTTGCAATGGCAGCAGCCACCTTACCTATCATTTTGAAAAAACCATTCATTTCACGAGAAAAATGATTAAAATCGCTGCAAAGTTAGTAAATATTATGATTATTTCTTGCGTATTAATTGATTTGGTGATAGATTTGCTTTCACAAATCAGAATCAGAACGACGAAAAAAAAGATGAAACACATTTCAAGCCTCATAACCACGCTCATGGCAGCGCTGACAGCAGTTGTGGCAATAACAGGGTGCAAGATGCAGCAAGGTGCTGCCGTCGCGATGCCCGAGGGAGAATTTACCTATAACTTGCCGTGCCGGGTGATGAACATTCATCCTGAACAGCCCGGGAAGGCTGTGCTCTTCCTGTGGTTGCATGGTGGAGTGCACGACCGCTCCAAGCATAACCTGATGGACAAAAATCATCTGGACCTGTGTGCAGCCGATGACTCTATTGTGAACTACTTGCAACGCCATGGCATGAAGGCAATAGCCTTGTTTCCCATTTGTCACAAGGCATGGCTACCCGATTGCGTGACGTGGAAAGATTGCGCCACCGAGGTGAGGAAGATGATTGATGACTATGTGAGCAAAGGGCTGGTGGACCCGGAACGCATTTATGTGGCGGGGTCGTCGGACGGCGGAACGGGTGCGTGGGACTATGCGACCGATATGAGCGATGTGTTTGCCGCCGCCATCTCGATGTCGTGCGAGGAACCGCGAGTGTCGTCGATGCCCGTGTACTTCTTCAGCACCGCAAGCGAGGGCGACTGCACCGCTCTGGTGGAAACGGTGAAGCAACAAGGAAGCAACGTCTATTACAAATACTGCCCACAATACAGGCATGGCGGTGATGCGGCAGAGTGCACCGAGGCGCTGTTGAAGCACTTTTTCTCCAACACGCTGCACAACCGCCACAATCTTTTGCAAGGTTTTTAGAAGAAGAAAAAGAGGACCATCGCCACACAGCGCGGGGAAATGCCGCTAGCGCGGCCCATATAAGAACCAGAACGGTCGTAGAGACTGCCATCGCTGTTCACGCGGCCCTTGTAGGAACCTGAACGGTCGTACACCTGACCATCACTGTTGATTTTGCCCTGATAAGAGCCCGAGCGGTCATACACCTGACCGTCACTGCTCATTTTACCCTGATAAGAACCGCCGCGATCATAGACCATACCATCACTGGTGATCTTGCCCATGTAGGAACCAGAACGATCATAGACCATGCCGTCGCTGGTAATCTTGCCAATATAGGAACCTGAACGGTCGTAGAATGACTGTGACATAGCTGCAAATGATATGAGTGTTAATGTGAAGAGTAGTACGAGTTTTTTCATGACTGCAAGTTTTTAATACATTGGTCATTTGACCGAATTGGGTTTCTTATCGCAAATATCTATAAAAATGCTGAAATACGCAAGTGTCATTCCGCAAAAAATCCTACACCTGTTCGGGCGGGGTGGCGTTGTTTGGGAGCGAGCGCTTGATGCGCCAGCCCAGGGCGGCGATGAGCAGGGTCATGCAGGGACAGAGCAAGTTGAAGAAACAGTAAGGCAAATAGGTGAGCGTGGGCACGCCCAACACAGTGGCCTGCGTCATACCGCAAGTGTTCCACGGCACGAGCACCGAGGTGACGGTGGCGGCGTCTTCGGTGGTGCGGCTGAGCAGTCGCTGTTCATAGCCTTGCTTTTTATATACATCGGTAAACATATCGGCAGTGAGCACAATGCTGATGTACTGGTCGCCTGTGGTGAGATTAAGGAAAATGCCTGATACTACGGTAGAAGCAACGGTGCTGAAGCGGGTGCGCACAAACCTGATGATGCAGCGCGTGATGCTCTCGAGCATGCGGCTTGCAATCATCACGGCGCCGAAACAAATGGCGCAAATGATGAGCCAGATGGTGTTGAGCATGCCCGCCATGCCACCGGTCGACACCAGTTCGTTGAGTGCGGGGAAGCCCGTGTCGATGGCCGTGGGGCCATAGAATGTGATGGCAAGTCCCTTGATGACAGCTGCCGCCGAGGTGAGTGTGGTATCGTCGGCAATAGTGGTGAGTATGTGCGGTTGCAGGATAATTGCCATGATGCCCGCCATGATCGAAGATACGAAAAGCACGATGAGCGAGGGCACGCGGCGCGCAATGAGCACACCAGTGAGCACCGGCACGAGCAGCGTCCACAGCGAGATGTTGAAGGTGGATTCCAATCCCTTGGTATACTGTTCGATATTGAGGGTTGCAGTGCTGGAGTGCCCCAATCCGGCAATGAAGAAGATAATGAGCGAAGTGACCAGTGCTGGCACCGTGGTGTGCATCATGTAGCGGATGTGCACAAAGATGTCGACCCGCGTTGTTGACGATGCCAGAATGGTGGTGTCGCTCAAGGGCGACATCTTGTCGCCGAAATAGGCCCCCGAGATAATGGCTCCAGCCGTCCAGGCCTGAGAGATGCCTAGCGCGTCGCCCACGCCCAGCAAGGCCACGCCAATGGTGGCAATGGTGGTCC
>JAEEGI010021242.1_pt1 | contig 12916 bp, 9 predicted proteins | sample 8958751 | NCBI WGS metagenome assembly JAEEGI01 (sample SAMN16246545, study PRJNA631951) | gut metagenome | biome: gut microbiome; feature: rumen; material: KS-attached | host: Bos | place: Iran: Karaj | collected 2018-10 | reverse complement strand
CATTATCAAGGCCACTGATGATTTCCAAAGCACGAGCAACTGTGATTTCCTCTATTTCAACAGGAGTTTCCTTAACTGAAAGCTGATAACTCACAGTAGAAGCCATGTATGAATCATTTCCTGCAAATGAAGCAGAAATGTTTGTTGTACCAGCAGCTATAAGTGTTAATGAACCATTTTCATCAACTGTTGCTACTTCTGGTTTTGAACTACTATAAGTAATTGGCAAATTGTTGGGATTAGTTAATACTGGGAATACATTATCGTCAGCACCAATTGTTACAGTACATGTCTTTGGATTCCAGTCAATACCTGCAGGCTGTGTAGAAGATGATCCCTGATAAAGTTTTATATTATCAATACGTCCATTGCCAGAAGCTTTATTCTCAAACACAAGTGTTATGCTACTCTTACCACTTACTGTAACCGTACAGGTATAATACTTACTACTTGGTGATGAAATATCTCCAATGGTTGCATCCTCAGATGATACTTTAATATTGGTATTATTTGAATTCCATTCCAAAGTCATATCACCAGTTTTTCCCTGAAGGTTTACAACTACTGTGAAAGTACCACCACCCTTTGCTATCAAAAGCTCGGGAGTACTTCCTCCGCCAGTTGTTTCGTTATAAATAGCTGTACCGCTTTTATACTTACCTTCTTCCATCACCGTACCTGTAAAGGAATAATTGGAAGGTTTATTAGGATCTGTGTTAGGATCAATTTTTGCCGTCCAACCAGTCCAGTCTTCCGCCCAAATAACATCTTCTGCCATTGCATTGCTCCAGCCAACCATAGCCAGTAAGGCTACTAACGAATAGCGTAAAATTTTGTTCATAGATACTTTTGTTTTTTAGTTAATAATAAATTGATGTTGCAAAGATAGAGAAAATTATTTGAAATAACAAACAAAAAGGGGAAAGTTTTTTTAATGAAATGTTATTATGTCATAAATAGTTACCAAAAATAGTGCATGGATTGGAGGGCATTCTGGAAAGGAAAAAGGGGAAAAATGGGTAAGATAAGGCTCGAAAGTCATGAGGATGAAGCTCGAAGGCAACGAGGATGAAGCTCGAAGGGGACGAGCTCCAAGCAAACTACCGGTTTGGATGAAGCAAACCACCACTTTACTTCATCTAAAAACGGCATTTTTAGGCTTCAGAAATGGTCGTATTAACAGGTTTATTGTCCCATTTTCCGAACATAAAAATGACGTAAAATGATAAGGCTTTCTGTGTCAGACAGTTACGATAACGCGTCATAATTCACGTATTTGGATGTGTGTCAGGACTTGGTGGATTTCGTGCGAAATATAGAGCGTATTTTGTCCGCAAATTTCAATGTTGAAAGAAATTCTGTGACCTGCTTTTTTGTTCATTCCGAAAATTTATCGTATCTTTGCACGTTAGAACGTAAATAAAAACTACAAAGCAATATGGAATACAACTTTAGAGACATTGAGCAGAAATGGCAGAAGCGATGGGTGGAGATGCAAACCTATCGAGTGAAGGAAGACCCCACGCGTAAGAAGTTCTACGTGCTGAACATGTTCCCCTACCCCAGCGGAGCAGGTTTGCATGTTGGTCATCCTCTGGGTTACATAGCCTCAGATATCTATGCCCGCTACAAGCGTCAGCAGGGCTATAACGTGCTGAACCCCATGGGCTATGATGCCTACGGTCTGCCCGCCGAGCAGTATGCTATCCAGACGGGTCAGCATCCTGAGAAAACCACTTTCGAGAACATAGACCGCTACCGTTCGCAGTTGGACAAGATAGGTTTCTCGTTCGACTGGGAGCGTGAAGTCCGCACCTGCGACCCCATCTACTACAAATGGACACAGTGGGCCTTCCAGCGCATGTTCAAGAGCTACTATAGCCTGAGTTCGCAGAAGGCTCAGCCCACCATCAAGCTCATCGAGCACTTTGAGTTGATGGGAACAGAGGGCTGTGGCGCCTTAGGTACTGAGGAGCTGCACTTCACAGCTACCGACTGGCACAACTTCTCGGAGAAGAAGAAACAGGAAGTGCTGATGAACTACCGTATTGCCTATCTTGCTGACACGATGGTCAACTGGTGTCCGAAACTGGGTACGGTGCTGGCCAACGACGAGGTCGTGGATGGTGTCAGCGTTCGTGGTGGCTATCCCGTGGTGCAGAAGAAGATGCGCCAGTGGTGCCTCCGCGTATCGGCTTACGCCCAGCGTCTGCTCGACGGTCTGGAGGAGATTGACTGGACGGACTCGCTGAAGGAAACCCAGCGCAACTGGATTGGTCGCTCTGAGGGTACTGAAGTGGAGTTCAAGGTGGCTGACAGCGACAAGCATTTCACTATCTTCACCACCCGTGCCGATACGATGTTTGGTGTGACCTTCATGGTGCTGGCGCCTGAATCAGACCTCGTGGCTGAGTTGACGACCCCCGAGCAGAAGGCTGAGGTGGACAAATACCTCGACTATGTGAAGAAACGCACAGAGCGTGACCGCCAGATGGATCACAAGGTAACGGGCGTCTTCTCAGGTAGTTACGCTATCAATCCGTTTACTGACGAAAAGATTCCCATCTGGATTGCCGAATACGTGTTGGCTGGCTATGGTACTGGTGCCATTATGGCCGTACCTGCCCACGACAGCCGCGACTATGCTTTCGCCAAGCACTTCAACCTGCCCATCATTCCGCTGATTGAGGGTGCCGACGTCAGCGAGGAAAGCTATGATGCCAAAGAAGGTATCATGTGCAACTCTGCCAGCGCTAAGTTCAGCCTCAACGGACTGACCGTCAAAGAGGCTATCGCCGCCACGAAGAAGTTCGTGACAGAGCAAGGATTGGGTAGGGTCAAGGTGAACTACCGTTTGCGCGATGCTATCTTCTCTCGTCAGCGCTATTGGGGCGAGCCGTTCCCTGTCTACTACAAGGACGACATGCCCTATATGATTCCCAAGGAGTGCCTGCCTTTGGAGTTGCCTGAAATCGACGAATACAAGCCTACGGAAACTGGCGAGCCCCCATTGGGACGTGCCAAGATGTGGGCTTGGGACACGAAGTTCGACAAGGTGGTCTCGAAGGACGAAATCGACAACAAGAGTGTCTTCCCCTTGGAGCTGAACACGATGCCTGGTTTTGCCGGCAGTTCAGCTTACTACCTGCGCTATATGGACCCCAAGAACGAGAAGGCCCTCGTCAGTCGCGATGCCGATGAATACTGGCGCAACGTGGACCTCTATGTAGGTGGTACTGAGCACGCTACAGGTCACCTCATCTACTCGCGTTTCTGGAACAAGTTCCTCTATGACTCTGGCTACAGCTGCGAGGACGAACCCTTCAAGAAGCTCGTCAACCAGGGCATGATTCAGGGCCGCTCCAACTTCGTCTATCGTATTGAGGACGAGGGTGCCGACAAGGGCAAGTTCGTCAGCTTCGGCCTAAAGGACAAGTACACCACAACGCCCATCCATGTCGACGTGAACATCGTCTCTGCTGACGTGCTGGACATTGAGGCCTTTAAGGCTTGGCGACCTGAGTATAACAACGCTGAGTTCATTCTGGAGAACGGACAGTACAAGTGTGGTTGGGCCATCGAAAAGATGTCGAAGTCGATGTTCAACGTGGTCAATCCGGACATGATTGTCGAGAAATATGGTGCTGACACCCTGCGTCTCTACGAGATGTTCTTAGGACCTGTGGAGCAGTCGAAGCCTTGGGATACCAACGGTATCGACGGCTGCCACCGCTTCCTGAAGAAGTTCTGGGCATTGTTCTATGGCAACACCCGCGAGAACCCAGAAGGAAAATTGCTCATCGACTACAACCAGCCCACCAAGGAGGCGCTGAAGAGCGTCCATAAGCTCATCAAGAAGGTCAGTCAGGACATCGAGGCATTCTCGTACAACACCTCTATCTCGGCCTTTATGATCTGCGTCAACGAGCTGGCTCAGCAGAAGTGCAAGAGCCGCGACGCCCTGAAGACGCTGGTGATTCTCATCGCGCCGTTTGCTCCTCACATCGCAGAAGAACTGTGGGAGGCACTGGGCGAGCAGGGTAGTGTCTGCGACTCGAAATGGCCTACTTGGAACGAGGAATACCTCGTTGAGAACAGCGTCAAGCTGGGTGTGGCCTTCAACGGTAAGACACGCTTCGACATGGAGTTCCCTGCCGATGCCGACAACGACACCATCCAGAAGGCTGTCCTGGCTGAGGAGCGTGCCCAGAAGTATCTCGATGGCTTCGAAATCAAGAAGGTCATCATCGTCCCCAAGCGCATGGTGAACATCGTGCTGGGAAAGTGAAAAGTGAAGAGTGAAAAGTGAATAATTTGCTACCGCTCGAAAGATGACAGTCAATCACAAAATGATATTGAACGAGACTAAGGACTATCTCTTCATAGCCCTTGGTCTCGCCATCTATACTGTGGCCTTCACGGTATTTCTGATGCCTTATCAGATTGTGGCTGGTGGCGTGACGGGTCTGTCGGCTATCATCTACTATGCTACGGGATTCCATTTGGAGAACACCTACATCATCATCAATGGCGTCTTGCTGGTAGTTGCCCTGAAGATACTGGGTGTAAGGTTCCTGATGAAGACCATCTTTGCCATCCTCACCCTCTACTTCATGCTGATGTTTGCACAGGAAATCATTCCTAAACAGGCTAACGGACTGCCCTTCAAACTGATGGGTGAGGGACAGGATTTCATGTCGATGATTATAGGTTGCGTACTGACAGGTATTGCTCTGGCCACCGTATTCCTGAACAATGGTTCTACGGGTGGTACTGACGTCATAGCGGCCTCTGTCAACAAGTTTCACCCCAACGTGTCGTTAGGCAACGTATTGATTGCAGCCGACTTCTGCATCATTGGTTCCTGTATGTTCTTCCCCCAGTTCGGCACCTATTTGGAACGCGCCCACAAGGTGATGTTCGGCTTCTGTGTGATGGCTATGGAGAACTATACCCTCGACTACGTTATGAATGCCCGCAGACAGTCGGTACAGTTCATGATATTCTCCAGCAAATGGCAGGAGATAGCCAATGCCATAGGTACGCAGATGAATCACGGTGTCACCATCCTCGACGGGCACGGCTGGTACACAGGCCACAAGATGAAGGTGCTCTGTATCCTGGCCAAGAAGAACGAAAGCATCAACATCTTCCGACTCATCAAGATGATAGACCCACGGGCCTTTGTCTCGCAATCGAGTGTCATCGGTGTCTATGGAGAGGGATTCGACGAGATGAGAGTGAGGATAAAGGAAGTGAAGCAAAAGGAGAAAGAGAAGGAGAAAGAGATAGAGTAAATGACGAAAGCCATGAAGATAGTTTTTGCCACCAACAACCAGCACAAGCTGGACGAGATACGCAGCATACTGGGTTCAGACTTTGAAGTGCTGTCACTGGCCGACATCGGTTGCCACGAGGACATTCCGGAAACGGGACAGACACTTGAAGAAAACGCCCTGATGAAGGCGCAATATGTCTACGACCACTATCACGTCAGCTGCTTTGCCGACGACACCGGACTGGAAGTAGAGGCACTTAACGGTGCTCCTGGTGTCTATAGCGCCCGCTTTGCTGCCGTCAGGTATGCTGAGAACGGAGCAGAACAAACGGAACGCCCTGCTTCCCACGACAGCGAAGCCAACATGACACAGTTGCTGAAAGAATTAGAAGAAAAAGACAACCGCAAGGCAAGATTCCGTACTGTTATTGCGTTAATAGAGAAGAAAGACGTCTGTCCCTGTGGTTGCACCAGCATACAGGTAGTCCATCGGTTCGAAGGCATCGTCAACGGCGAAATCATCAGTGAGCGCAGGGGAGGGGAGGGCTTCGGCTATGACCCCATCTTCCAACCTGAAGGCTACGACAAAACCTTTGCCGAACTGGGAGCAGACATCAAGAACCACATCAGTCACCGTGCCCGTGCTACTCAGAAGCTGGCTGACTATCTACTGAAAAGGTAAACAACAATGGAAATAAACAAGGTAAAAATGGGAAACTGCAAACATCAAGTCATCAAGGTAAAATGGTTTTTACTTTTTTACCTTTTTACCTTTTTACCTATCAACGCTCAGGTTGGCACCTGGCGCAATTACCTGTCTTATTACGATATCCAGCAGATACAGGATACTGGCGACAACCTCTTTGTCATGGCCTCCAACGACCTATACCAGTATAACAAGAACGATCAGTCCATCATCACCTACGACAAGGTCAACGGCCTTAGCGATACGCATATTGCACTCATTCAATGGTGTAAGAAGGCAAAACGCCTTATTGCTGTCTACAGCAATGCCAACATCGACCTAGTAGAAACCAATGGTAATATCATTAACATCAGCGACCTCTACAGCAAGGCCATCACTGGCGACAAAACCGTCAATAGTATTGCTATCAATGGCCAATATGCTTATTTGGCATGCGGCTTCGGCATCGTGAAAATCAATGTAAAACAAGCGGAAATTTCAGAGAGTTATATGCTGGGATTCTCTGTCAGCGCCATAGCGTTCGACACCGACAACATCTACGCACAAAGTGCTGAAGGTATATGGAAAGGCGCACTCGCCGACAATCTCATCGACAAGTCCAACTGGCACCTGACCACCAACGCCCCTTCTTTCCAACAAGACAATAGCGACTACGACAATAACATTGCGCTGGTCAAAACACTGAAACCTGGCGGACCGAAAAAGAATTATATAGGTTTTCTCAGATACACCAACAATCAGCTCTACACTTGTGGAGGTATCACTGGCGGTGACTTCAACCCACATATTGACGGATATATCCAAGTGATGAACAATAATGACTGGTCGTTTTTCCAAGACAGGTTAGACACAATTACCGGTCATAGCTATATTGACCTTGCAAGCATTGATGTAGACCCAAAAGATCCTTCCCATGTCTTTGCAAGCGGTAGAATAGGACTGTATGAATTCAAGAATGGCAAGTTCTATAAGGAATATAATTACGACAATAGTCCATTGGAAAGCAATGCCAACATTGACCAGCCGTCAAAGAACTATACGATGGTTGAGACAGTCAAATATGACAGCAATGGTCATCTGTGGCTGTTAAATAGTGCCAGCAAAACGACTTCATTGTTTGAAATCACACCAGAAGGGGAGTGGATCAGTCACCATCATGAAGCATTTATGAACAGTGGTGAACGGTCTTATGATAACATGGTGAACGCCATTATTTCCAGCACGGGTATGATATGGTTTTGCAATGACCGTTTTATAGAACCTGCCTTGCTTTGTTATCAGCCCTCTACAGGTGGTGCTATGGCCTATAAAAACTTTGTCAATCAAGATGGTACAATTTCAGGAACAATAAGCGGCGTAACCTCTGTCGCCGAAGACAAGGATGGAAACATCTGGATAGGTACAAATATCGGACCGTTTATGCTGGAACGGTCTCAATGGTATGAGCCTAACCCATACTTCACACAGGTAAAGGTGCCTCGCAACGACGGTACCAACTATGCCGACTACCTGTTGGCTGGACTCGAGATAACCAGTATTGCCATTGATGGAGGAGGGCGCAAGTGGTTTGGCACTAACAATAATGGTGTCTATCTGATCAGTGCCGATAATTTGACACAGTTGCAGCACTTTACGGCTGACAACAGCCCTCTGCTCAACAATACCGTGCTTTCTATAGCTATTAATCAGACTACTGGAGAAGTATTCTTTGGTACAGAAAGTGGTCTTTGTTCCTTTATCAGCGATGCGACGGAAACGAATACGGAAATGACCAAAGACAATGTCTGGGCTTATCCTAATCCCGTCAATCCTGGCTATACAGGACCCATCACCATCACGGGACTGACCTACAATGCCGATGTGAAGATATTATCGTCCAATGGTGCCGTTGTCAATGAAGGGCGCAGCAATGGCGGTACTTATATCTGGGACGGATGCGACAAGAAGGGCAATCGTGTTGCCTCGGGTGTCTATATGGTTGCTACAGCTACAAGTTCAGGTGAAAAAGGCACAGTATGCAAGATAGCCATCGTCAACTGACCTATATACTGATTGCTGTTTTTACATTACTGCAATTAGTTATTTTAGCTATCTTTGGCTATACACCTTACCCTGATAGCGACGGCTATCAATTATTGGCTCAGGAGGCTATCGAATATGGAGAACCGTATCCTGTCAGTTCTCTCATCAACGATTATCCTTTTTTATGGAATATCGGGCCTATCAATATGACTGCCGCATCATTGGCTTTATGTCATTCCATTACGCCTCTGCTCGTTATTTATGCGCTGATGAAGGGAACCACCGCCTGGTTGTTTTATGCAGTTACAAGCAAAATATGTGGCGCTCGGACAGCTTTTATAGCACTCATCATCTATATCGTCTATCCAGCCAATTATGGAGAAAGCACTTCGTTGCTCAGCGAACTGCCATTTATGTTCTTCATCATGTTAGGAGTGTATCTGTCAATAGTCAGAAACCATTCACTACTTGGAGGCATGATGTTAGCTATAGCAAACTGGTTCAGGCCTATGGCTATTGTCTTCCTGCTGGCTATGATAATATATTTTCTTTTCAAATGGCGTAAGAGCCTGAAGTTATTCATTGGATATGCAGTCACTATTATGATTATCGGATGCACTTCGATGTGGCGCACAGGTCTTTTTCTTTATCAGGCTAAGACAGGATGGATGGCGCTGACGGATTATTCTACCAACCATTCTCAGCAGTCGATGGAAGTGCGTGACAATAGGGACTGGAATGTATCTCAGAAAGACTCTGCCTGGCGCTCCTTATTCATAGATTGGCTGAAAGACCATCCAACGGAATATATCAAGCAGATGCCTGCAAAGCTTGTCAATACGTATATCTCTGACAACGTCAACATGTGTACTTTCATCCCCAATAAGGAAGAAAAAGAGTATATGTATGAAGAGGTCAGTATGCAGACACTCATCAAGAATTTCCCTATGTTTTCAACTGTACAATGGCTTACAATAGTAAATCTTGCCATTTATTTCCTCATATTAATCAGTGCCTTACTGGAGTTATTCTATTTCCAAAGAAATACAAGTATTCTGCCTTGTAGTATTATTGCTATTGGTACACTACTGCTATTGTTTGTAGGACATGGAGAAGCTCGTTTCCATCAGCCTTTCATCCCGTTCTTCATCATGCTGACGGCAATATTTATCAATAGGATACGACATGAGTAAAGAACAAAGTACGACTATCAAAGGTGTGGCCATCTTAATGATGCTGTTCTACCATCTGTTCAATAGGGCAGAGGTGAACGAGATATGCTCACCATTCATCATGATAGGAGAGCATTCTCTTATTCATTATCTTTCTCAGGCCTGTTATCCAGTTACTTTTTTCTTGATATTAAGCGGTTATGGACTTACTTATCTCTATAGGCATAATACACTAAGTATCCAATCGGAAAGCTGTCGCCTACTTAAGCTTTATATTCATTATTGGATAGTGCTGCTCATCTTCATGCCTATTGCCTATTGTCTTTATCCGACGATGTACAAGTATGACATCCTGCATTTGATGGGAAATATTACAGCAATAAGATGCAATTACAATGGTGAAGTATGGTTTCTGTTTCCGTATACCATGATAAGCCTTACCGCATGGCCTGTCATCCAGTATCTATACAATCTCAAGGAAAAGAGAAAGACTATCATGACCATTGCTGCCTATGTCATCATTTTTTTGACTGTCAAATATATGAGTTTTCACCTTTCTGATAACTTGGTTATTTGTATCATTCAACAACAGTTCTTCTATTATATCATTCTGCTGTTGTATTTTGCTTTAGGCATATTGCTATACAGACTATGTGAAAAGAAGCTGCTATCACCTTTTCATCATCAGTATATTTATGGGGTGCTCATCGTCTGTTTAGTCATCTTAAAATCAATGTTCAAGATTACCATCGTCGACGGTCTTTATGCCTTGCTATTTATCATTCTTTTCCTGAATATTCCGCTTAACAAGTATGTGGCACGCACGCTCATCGCCTTAGGTCATCGTTCCATGCCTATGTGGATGACGCATACCTTCTTCTGTAGTTACTTGTTCCCCAACTTCATCTACGGATTCAAGTATCCACTGGTCATATTTATTGTTCTCGTCATTGTCAGTTATCTGACAGCTATTCCTATCATGTGGATAGGTAAAAGAATCATTAACTTAATAAAATTATGAAGGAAAGGATAAGGTGGATAGATTTCCTGCGTGGTATCTCAATGATACTCATCCTTGTATTCCATACGGAGGTGTACTATAAGGAATATAACTACACACCCTATTATATTTATACCTCTAACGCTATTATACTATTCTATTTCATCTCCGGCTACCTGTTCTATCGTCCAGAAATATTCAGCTTGAAGAAGAAAGCTACGTCCATCGTCAGGTCATTATTGGTTCCTTACTTCATATTCACCACACTTATCGCCATTCCAAAAGTATTGGTAAGAAACGAAAGTATTGACTGGATAGATATTATTATTAATATCCTCAGTGGCAGAGCTTCTTGGTTTATTGCAGCACTCATAATAGGTGAACTCTTCTTCGCCCTATTACTGACGAAAACACGTGGAAAAACAGCCTGGTTATTAACAGACACCATAGCATGTTTCATTATCTACTATCTTATTCCCTTTAATCAACACAATTATTGGCAGTGGCAAGATGCATTGTTAGCTGTAGTTTTCCTTTATTCAGGCTACTTTTACCATCAGTACCAAGACTATTTCCACACTATCAACAAACCATTCTATTCATTATTGTTTCTATTGATTCTTATCTTTATAAAAGTATATGAATATCATGTTGATTTACCCATGCGAAATATTGCCATAGAGAGTGCTCCATTATTCTTGACTGACGCTATAGTCTGGCTATTATTAGTCGTTTCAATTATCAAGTATATTCCACACGTCAGAATAATAGAATGGACTGGCAAACACTGCATAGTCTACTATTTCCTCTGTGGCGGTTGCCCGCTTATTATTTCTATGTTTTTAAGTAAGATAGGCTTTGTCTACGACGGCTATTTCTTTCGTTTTATAATAGCTTTTCTACTCTGTTATACTTTAGCTACTTTTATTACAGCAGGAATATATAAATACGTACCATTTATCTTAGGAAGAAAATGAATAAGGAACAAAATACCAAATTGAAAGGCGGAGTCATACTATTAATACTGTTGTTTCAGGTCTTGCCAATAATAAAGATACAAGGCCAGCCAAATATCACATGGCCTTCACTGCCTGTATTAAACATAGAGACTGTTGATGGTGTTATGCCTACACGAACCATTGTCAGTGCTCCAGAAGGATGCACGGGAGTTAGCATTACTGACAACGACTATATTCCAGGAAGAATGACAATGACTCTGAATGGAAATGACTTTTATGATTCGGGAGACTACATCAAGGGTGAATCGGGTATGAGAATAAAGATTCGCGGCAATAGTACAGGAGCTTATCTTAATCAACTTCCTTATAAAATCAAATTGTCTAAAAAGTATGATTTACTAAGACGTAATTACAAGGAATTTAAACACAAGGAATGGCTTCTGATGAGCATGTACACCTGGAATTCGGAAATGACAAATCAAGAAAGTAATATTCTGAACATTGCCGGGTCCATTGTCAGTAAGATAGTACATAAGGAATGGGTACCAGAATATGATTTTGTCAACGTCGTGATAAACGAACAATATCAAGGTATGTATTATCTGATGGAGGCCGTTGAAAAAGGCGACAAACGTATTAATATTGATGATACAGGTTTCTTGCTGGAGCATGATACCTTCTGGTGGAATGAAGTGTTGTATTTCAAGACTGATTATCAAAACTATGCTACTGGATATACTTATAAATATCCTGATGAAGATGATGTGACTGATTCTATTCAAACTGTATTAAAAGATTATCTCAACGAATTTGAGAAAGTGCTCTATGCCAATGGTGATATTTCCAAATATATAGATATGGAGTCTTTTGCCAAATGGATATTGATACATGATATATTAGGAAGTACGGACGAAGCAGGATGCAACAGATTTATCTGTAAACACGATATGAATAAAGACAATGTCTACTCATCTAAAATAGAGATGGGTCCTGCATGGGACTTTGACAGCTCATTTAAAAGTAAAGGCTGGAGTAACATACATCAGTCTTCTTCTTGGTTCTATTATTCAAAGTTGTTTGAAAGAAAAGACTTCCAACAAATATATTATCATTTATGGCAAGTCATTAGACCTACTATACTGTCAGCTATTCAAGAGGGCTTTGATGAAGTATGGAACAAGTATGGCGATGTGTTTGACGAAAGCATGAAGATACACCAAACTAAATACCCATCTGAAGGACATCAGAGTTTCAAATCACAGATAGATGAAGTCATTACAAAATTGACAGAAAGAATCTACCTCTTGGATGAATTGATGAAGCAGTATAACCAGACTGACGATATTATTATTGCATTACAAGAAAATCATTTAGAAGGTATTACTGACATCATTGGCCGTTGTTACAATACTACTGATATTCATCAATTACCCCAAGGTATATACATACTTCATTACAATAGCCAGAAAAGTAAGAAAATAGTAGTTAGATAGAGAAAAAACAAATGCTGGAGCTTAACTCAACTCCAGCATTTTTTCTATGGGTTTGACGGCATCTTTCGCGATGGCGGGGTCTATCTCTATTTGTGGACTTTCGTTCTTCAGACATTGGTAGATTTTCTCCAGCGTGTTCATCTTCATATACTGGCACTCGTTACAGCTGCATTCCAGGCCGCTCTCGCTGATTTCAGGAGGCACAGGGATAAATTCCTTATCAGAACAAGTTCGTTGCATCTCGTGCAAAATACCGGCCTCTGTAGCCACTATAAATTGCTTTTGG
>JAEEGI010021239.1_pt1 | contig 12917 bp, 11 predicted proteins | sample 8958751 | NCBI WGS metagenome assembly JAEEGI01 (sample SAMN16246545, study PRJNA631951) | gut metagenome | biome: gut microbiome; feature: rumen; material: KS-attached | host: Bos | place: Iran: Karaj | collected 2018-10 | reverse complement strand
TATCACTTCCCGTCACTCCTTGTCACTCCCTAAAAAAAATTCGTATATATAGAATTTTTTTATTATCTTTGCAACTTAAAGTTAATGTTTGATTAAACGATAAATTACTGATAATGAGACCTGACTTTTCAAAAGTGGACATTCGCGCCGTGGAAAAAGGGCGTGAATCGTTTGAGAAATGGGAAAAAGAGAATCATATCGAGAAGAGCTGGAAGACTCCGGAGCAGATCGACGTGAAGCCCGCCTACGGCAAGAAAGACCTCGAGGGCATGGAGCACCTGAACTATGCCGCCGGTATCGCGCCGTTCCTGCGCGGTCCATACAGCACCATGTATGTGATGCGTCCTTGGACCATCCGCCAGTATGCCGGCTTCTCGACTGCTGAGGAATCCAACGCCTTCTACCGCCGCAATATCGCTGCCGGACAGAAGGGTCTCTCCTGCGCCTTCGACCTGGCCACACACCGTGGCTACGACAGTGACCACGAGCGCGTGGTGGGTGACGTGGGCAAGGCCGGCGTGGCCATCGACAGCATCCTCGATATGAAGATACTCTTCGACCAGATCGACCTGGGCAAGATGTCCGTCTCCATGACCATGAACGGCGCCGTGCTGCCCATCTTAGCCTTCTATATCATCGCCGCCGAAGAGCAGGGCGTGCCGCAGGAGCAGCTGCAGGGTACCATCCAGAACGACATCCTGAAGGAGTTCATGGTGCGTAACACCTACATCTACCCTCCCCTGCCCTCGATGAAGATTATCGCCGACATCTTCGAGTACACCTCGAAGCACATGCCTAAGTTCAATAGCATCTCCATCTCGGGTTACCACATGCAGGAGGCCGGTGCCACCGCCGACATCGAGCTGGCCTATACTTTGGCCGATGGTCTGGAGTACCTCCGTGCCGGTGTGCAGGCAGGCATGAGCGTCGACGACTTCGCACCGCGTCTGAGTTTCTTCTGGGGCGTGGGCATGAACCACTTCATGGAGATTGCCAAGATGCGCGCCGCCCGTATGCTGTGGGCCAAGATTGTCAGTCAGTTCAACCCCAAGAACCCGAAGAGCCTTGCCCTGCGTACCCACAGCCAGACCTCGGGTTGGTCTCTCACGGAGCAGGACCCCTTCAACAACGTGGCCCGCACCTGCATTGAGGCCATGGGTGCCGCCCTCGGCCACACGCAGAGCTTGCATACCAACGCCCTCGACGAGGCCATCGCTCTGCCTACAGACTTCAGCGCCCGTATCGCCCGTAACACGCAGATCTACCTCCAAGAGGAGACCAATATCTGCCGCGTTGTCGACCCCTGGGCTGGCAGTTACTATATCGAGACCCTCACCCACGAGATTGCCCACCGCGCCTGGGCCCATATCCAGGAAGTGGAGAAACTCGGCGGTATGGCCAAAGCCATCGAGAGCGGTGTGCCGAAGATGCGCATCGAGGAGGCTTCCGCCCGCAAGCAGAGCCGCATCGACAGCAATATCGACACCATCGTGGGTATCAACAAATACCGCTTGGCTCACGAAGATCCCATCGAGACCCTCGAGATCGACAACACCGCCGTGCGCAACGCCCAGATTGAGCGTCTGCACAAGCTGCGCGCCGAGCGCGACAACGAGGCCGTGCAGGCCGCGCTGGACCGCCTCACCGAATGTGCCCGCACCGGCGAAGGCAACCTCCTCGACCTCAGCATCGACGCCGCCCGCAAGCGCGCCTCGCTGGGCGAGATTAGCTATGCCTTAGAGAAAGTCTTCGGACGTTACAAAGCCAAAATCAACCTCATCAGCAACGTGTACAGCAGTCAGACCAAAGAGAGCGACGCCTTCAAGAAGGCCCAGGAGCTCACCGACAAATTTGCCAAGTTGGAGGGTCGCCGTCCCCGCGTGATGGTGGCCAAGATGGGCCAGGACGGCCACGACCGCGGCGCCAAGGTGGTAGCCACGGGCTATGCCGACATGGGCTTCGACGTGGACATGGGCCCCTTGTTCCAGACCCCCGCAGAGGCCGCCAAGCAGGCTGTGGAGAACGACGTGCATATCCTGGGTGCCAGCTCGCTGGCTGCAGGCCACAAGACCCTGCTGCCGCAGGTCATCGAGGAACTCAAGAAACTGGGCCGCGACGACATCATGGTGGTGGCCGGTGGCGTCATCCCGCCGCAGGACTACCAATACCTCTTCGATGCCGGCGTCGCCGCCATCTTCGGCCCTGGCACTCCCGTCAGCACCTCGGCCATCAAGATGATGGAACTGCTGTTAGCAGCAAGAGAATAATCAAGATTTAGATTATTAGTAGTTCACAACGGACTCCGTGTCGTCCCCATGATGGACAACATTCTGGACTCCGTTGTGAACTTTTTTCATGATCTGCAGATTGCCTATCGACTGCTGGCTACCGGTCTGGTAGAAGACCATCGACACCAAAAGATAGATGGAGAAGGCCATAAGGACGCAACCGGTGATGCGGTTGAAGTTGTTCATGATACGTGCCGTGAACCAATGCTGCAGCATGGACGCAAGGCGGCACTTGAGGACATCGGTGCCGAAGACTGCCGCCAGCATGCCAATGAAGAAGAGGTAGCGCTCGGTGACGGAAAGGCTCATCTCGGCCGAGATGAAGGTGATGACCGAGAGCCAGTATATCCAAATCAGAGGATTGAGGACGTTGAGCAGGAATCCCGAGAGGAGGAGCTGCCAGTGATGGGTAACATGCTCGGCGCTGAACTTCAGACGACTGCCGGGAGCGGAAGTCTTCTTAACCTTGCTGCGCCAAGTAAGAATGGCGAAAACAGCAGTGGCAATACTTCCGATGATGGAGACATAGACGTTGTGAAGGATGGCGGTGAAGTCGTCGAAACTGAGATTTGCAAGCACCGTGAGCATCATCATCACGATGAGGATATCGCTCAGACTGACCCCCGCGGCAAAGGAGACCGCCCGTCTAAACCCATGATGTATACTATTCTGTATCAGTGAGAAAAATGCAGGACCCAGGCTAAAAACCAAGGACAATAGCGCACCACAGATTATTCCAATTAGAATCTCCATTCACGGATTTTTGAAATTGCAAAGATACGAATTTTTTTTAATCCATCGATTAAAAAAAATTTAGGAGATAAGGAGCAAGGAGATAGGGAGGGAAAGAAAGGGGGAAAAATGAAAAAAAATTTTGTCAGTTTAAAAAATGTTTGTATCTTTGCAAACTCAATAGGAGTGTGAAAATGGGTCAGAATGACGATATGACAATTCGCTTTAGCGGTTTAAAGTCAGGTAATTACAACTACCACTTTACGCTAAACGAAGAGTTCTTTGAAGAGTGGAAAAACGAGGAGATCGAGGGTGGAAAAGTGGAAATTGAAGTGAAAATGGAACGTTTGGAGCGTATGCTGATGTTCACTTTTTCACTGAGCGGCGAGGTGGCGACACCCTGCGACCGCTGCTTAGGTAGGGTGATGGTTCCGATAGCTGGCGAAGAGCACCTTTGTGTGCGTTTCAGCGACACGGAGACCTGCGAGGATGAAGATGTAGTGGTGCTGCCCGAGAACGCCTTCGAAATCGACTTGACCCAGTGGCTGTATGAGTATGTCGCAGTGCGTATCCCCATGCAACACATCCACCCCGACGGAGAATGCGACCCAGAGGTGACCCGCTACATACAAGTGGAAAGTGAAGTACGAGAAGAGGAAAGTGAGGAAGTAGACCCCCGATGGGAAGCGCTGAAAGGACTGAGGAGTGAGGAGTGAAAAAGGAGTGAAAGGGAGTGAGAGGAATAAATGATTTGAAATAAATAATTAAAAAAGTAATAATATGCCACATCCAAAACACAGATTCTCGCAGACCAGAACGGCCAAGAGAAGAACGCACGATGCGTTGGAGAGCGCCCAGCTGACTACCTGCAGCAATTGCGGCGCACAAGTCATGTACCACCATGTATGCCCCGAGTGCGGCTACTACAGAGGTAAACTCGCCATCGAAAAAGGTGCCGAAGAGTAACCAAAGGTACAACGACTCAAGAAAGAGAGTGGACTGACTATCAAGCCAGTCCACTCTTTTTTTATCAAATCACCAATTATGGTTATTGTGGGGTTTCGGGAATGGTCGTACTTTTGCATCCAGAAAAATGAGACAAAAGAGTCATAGCAAGTCCATTTTTGTGTTTTAGGATTAATAAACAAAGGAGGTGCCTTGAGGCACCTCCTTTGTTTATCGGATAGTTTTACTAGTTGAACTAGTCTAACTAGCCTAACTAGTTTAACTAGTTCTTTTTTATTGCTATCTGGAGCTCTTCGAGCTGCTCGGGGGCAATGGGGGCGGGCGACTGGCTCATCACGTCACGACCGGCGTTGTTCTTCGGGAAGGCGATGAAGTCGCGAATGCTGTCGGCGCCGGCGAAGATGGAGCAGAGGCGGTCGAAGCCGAAGGCAAGACCGGCGTGTGGTGGTGCGCCATAGGTGAAGGCATCCATCAGGAAGCCGAACTGTGCGGCAGCGCTCTCGTCGGTGAAGCCGAGGGTGTGGAACATCTTGTTCTGCAACACACGGTCGTGGATACGGATACTGCCGCCACCCACTTCGGTGCCGTTCATCACGATATCGTAGGCGTTGGCGCGGATGTCGCCCCAGCGGCTGGGGTCGTCGAGCAGCGGCTCGTCCTCGGGCTTGGGAGCCGTGAAGGGGTGATGCATGGCATAGTAGCGCTGTGTCTCGTCGTCCCACTCCAGCAGCGGGAAGTCGATGACCCAAAGGGGTGCGAACTTCTGCGGGTCGCGCAAGCCGAGCTGGTTGCCCATCTCGAGGCGCAGGGCGCAGAGCTGCACACGCGTCTTCATGGCGGGGCCGCAAAGCAGCAGCATGAGGTCGCCGGGCTTGGCTTCCATCTTGTCGGCAATAGCTTTCAAGGCTTCGGCATCGTAGAACTTGTCCACGCTGCTCTTGAAGCTGCCATCGGCGTTGTATTTGATATAGACCATACCGCCGGCACCCACCTGCGGACGTTTGACGAAGTCGGTCAGCGCGTCGAGCTGCTTGCGGGTGTATTCGGCGCAGCCTTCGGCCACGATGCCCACCACCAGCTCGCTGCTGTCGAAGAGGCCGAAACCGTGACCCTTGACCACGTCGGTGACCTCCTTGAAGGTCATGCCGAAGCGCAGGTCGGGCTTGTCGCTACCGTAGAGGCGCATGGCATCGTGCCAGGTCATGCGGGGGAATTTGTCGAACTCGATGCCCTTCATCTCCTTGAAGAGATGCTTGGCGAGGCCTTCGAACATGTTGAGCACATCCTCTTGATGTACGAAGCTCATCTCGCAGTCAATCTGCGTGAACTCCGGCTGACGATCGGCGCGGAGATCCTCGTCGCGGAAGCAGCGCACAATCTGGAAGTAGCGGTCCATGCCAGCCACCATCAACAACTGCTTATACTGCTGCGGACTCTGCGGCAGGGCATAGAACTCACCGGGGTTCATGCGGGAAGGGACAACGAAGTCGCGGGCCCCTTCGGGGGTGCTCTTGATGAGCATGGGGGTCTCTATCTCCAAAAAGTCGCGGTCGGAGAGGTAGTTTCTCACCAACATAGCCATCTGGTGACGCATGATGAGGTTGTTGCGCACGGGATTGCGGCGGATGTCGAGGTAGCGGTATTTCATGCGGAGGTCGTCGCCACCGTCGCTCTGGTCTTCGATGGTGAAGGGAGGCGTCTTGGCCTCGTTAAGGATATTCAGTTCGGTGACCTCGAGTTCGATATCACCTGTAGGAATCTTTGAGTTCTTTGAACTGCGCTCGATGACCTTACCGGTCACCTGGATGACATATTCGCGTCCCAGCTTGCGGGCCTGCTCACAGAGCGGAGCGTTGGTCTCCATGTTGAATGCCAGCTGCGTGATGCCATAACGGTCGCGCAAGTCGATAAAAGTCATGCCGCCTAGGTCGCGCGAGCGCTGCACCCAGCCGGTGAGGGTGACGGTCTGTCCCACATTGGCGAGGCGAAGCTCGCCGCAAGTATTTGTCCTATACATATATATAATCTTTAATATTCAAAAAACATCATGCAAATTTACACAATTTTCCCAACATAAGAGCGAGCACACAAAAATAAAAAAAAGAAATGGAGTTCGCCCCCTCCCCGACTGCCCATCTCCTACCCAGGAAGGAGATGAGATAGAGAGGAGTATAGAGGGGAGTAAGAGGAGGTAGCCACTAGACACAGACAATCAGCATGTTGAAAATGCAAAAAAAATCACCGCAGAATGGTTTTTTTGCAGTGATTTTACATAATTACCATAAATATATGGTTTACTGATATTTAATCATTAAAGTAGGTCAGATGGTTTAATTGCTCTGGCTGGGAGAATAGGTGCGGACATCGCTGATGACGGGCTCGCTCTCGGGAGTGAGTTTCAGCCAGGCGGCCACGTTGTACTCGGTTCCAGAAGTAAGGCCTTCGATAACATAATAGATATCGTCGCCGCCGGCAGTGTAGATGCTACTGTTCATCGTGGGTGCGCCTTCGCTTGCGGGACACCAGATGAGGCCGCAGCTGTAATTGGGGTACTGCCACAAGTAATCGCTGACGCTGCCGGTGACATGTGCATGCACGGTCAGCGAGGTTTCGGTGCTTTCCCACAGTTCGGGCGTGCTGATGCCGAGGTCGCCTGGGTCGGGGTTGGCCGGCAGGTCAAGGACGAACGGCTCGCTATAGTGGAACTTTCCATCGCTGAGGTAGACAAAAAGACGAGCCACCTTGCGGGGGTAGACCCAGCAGTAGGAGGTAAAATCAAGCCGAGTGCTGTCGTCGTTTGCACTTTCCAAGTTAGTACCGTTGTCCGAATCCGTCCGGTCCGAGTATTGCGGAGTGCCGTCCTCGACGTAGCAGATGCCGTAGCTGTAGGTACTGCCCCCTTCGACGAAGGTACTCAACCTCAGATTATTGAGAGCGACATGCCATCTGATAGCAGCAAGACCTTGGTCCAGCGACTGTTCATCGATGGTGAGGCTTACGCTGCCCTCCCCACCGTCATTGCCGCCAGGGGTGTCGGTACCGTTGTCCTTTTCGCCACAGGCCACCATCGCGGTCATCGCAAAGGCAATCATCAAAACAGAAAGGATTTTTTTCATGATTAATAAAGTTTTTAAGTTATTGATAAAAATTTGTGGCATGGGTGTCTGTTTAATGATACAACAAACTATGGACGGCATCATGGATAATGACCAAATCCTCCCCGTGACAGTCCTGGGTACACTCATAGGCAAAATGGAAATCCTCACATCTCATGCCTCAGGATGATAGAATCGATATATCTTTTCTGTAATCAGGCGTCTCGATTCCTCAAGAGGCATGTAACTCGCCAATTCCTCGTCGGAAACCACCCGCAAATGCCTTTTCGCCACCGTCCCGTATTCGGCGGCAGGCTCGCTGGCCATAGGCATCTGGGGGTCTTCTGTCGAATAATCGTTTACCATAATCATGTTGCTTTTCAAGGTGCAAAAATACGAACTTTTTCCCATGTGGCCAAAATTATTTTCCGCGACCCAAACCCATGCCTCGTTTGGGGTGCATACAAAAGCCTCGCTTTCGTTGCATATAAAAGCGAGGCTTTTGTTCTGGGGTCATTTTTTCTGCAGTCGGAGCAGCATCGGCAGGTGGTCGGAGAGGCCGCCCTCGTAACGGGGGCCCTGGTAGGTGCGTTTGGGGCGCTGGCCGGGGCGGTTTCCGTCGTCGGTGAGGAGATGGTCGAAGCGCAGCAGTTTCAACTTCTTCACCTGCCACGACTCGTCGGCAAGAAGGAACATCTGGTCGATGTAGCGCCATTGCCCTTGGTATTTGTGGCTACCGATGTCGCGTGGTAGGCGCAGCGTGAGCAGACGGATGCCGTCGGGACTGATGCTGTCGCTGCCGAAGCCCATGCCTACGCTGATGGCCTCCTCTTCTGCGGTACTGTTCATGTCGCCCATGGCGATGATGGCGGCCGTGGGGTGTTTGGCATGCAGCTCGACCATTTGGGTGCGCAGGGTATCGGCAATACGTAACCGCTGGGCATCCGCCTCCTCCCCTCCCCTCTTCGAGGGCCAGTGGTTGACGAGCAGACAGACGCTGTCGCCCTCGGCGGTAACCCCCTCAACAAGCAGGATATCGCGCGTGAAATAGCCTTCGGCGCTGTCGCTGACAGAGATGGAGCGAGAGTGGGTGACGGTGAAGCGATCGGTACGGTAGATAAGGGCCACATCGATGCCGCGCCGGTCGGGCGAGTCATAATGCACATAACGGTAAGGGATCTGCGCTAACGGTGTCCCTTGACAGAGTTCGCGCAGCACATAGGCATTCTCCACCTCACCGAGTCCCACCACATCGGGCAGGTCCATCATCAGGAGGGTCTTGTAGATGCCGTTGACCTTGTCATTTAAACGACGTCGCGTCCAATGACGGTCGCCCGTGGGAGTGAACTCGTCATCGTTGGTCTTGGGGTCGTCGCGCAGGTCGAAGAGATTCTCCACGTTCCACCAGGCGGCGGTGAAAACCGCCGCCTGATTCTGTGCACTCACTTCCGACACCATCAAAAAGAGTATCAGCAGTAAGCGTTTCATTCGGCGGGAGCCTCTTCGGGTGCCGGGGTCTCTTCGGCAGGTGCCTCGGGAGCGGGAGCTTCGTCGGCCACGGCATCAGCCGTTGCCTCCACTGCTTCGGCCACAGGCTCCTCGGCGGGCTTGCACTCCCACGGCCAGTAATGCTGCGTCAGCTTGAAGCCCACGACGAACAGCGCGGCCAAGATAACCAACCAGATAAGGCATTTCTTCCACCAGGCCATCTTCTTGTCGGCGAAGGGATCCTTGCCCACCACCTTGGGATATTGGGCCATGGAAGTCAGCGTCTGGCCAAAGGTGGTGTTGATTTTCACCATGGAGTTGATGGCCCAGCCATTGGCGTTCAGCAGCGGGCCGAGGTTGCGCTTGCGCAGCTTGAGCCAGGCGAGAAGCATCGAGGGTCCGGAGATGAAGATGACGATGGCGGCGATAAGAAGAAGGGCGTTGTACCATTTCTCGGTAACGAAGCCACCGAGGGTGGCCAGTGCGCCACCGATGGCGCCTAAAGCCAAGCCGATGGCAGCGAAGATACCGGCGAACTTGGCGATGTCGAACATCTGGGCTTTCTTCTCGTCGGCTTTCTTCTCCTCGGGAGTCGCCTCCTTCTTGGCGGCGATATTCTCCGTCGCAGTGTCGGCCTTGGCGGTCATGTCCTCGAACGACTTGCTTTCTTTCTCCTCGGCCTTCTTGGTGATCTTGTCGGTAATCCAGTTGCCGAACTTACGGTAGGGGCTCCAGAAAGCCTGACGGATGGAGATGGGGTTGTCGATAATCTTGGTGACAGTGGCATCCCAGTCCTGACCCGTGCGGTCGTAGAAGATGGCGTTCTTGCCTTCGTGGAGATCTTTGATATCGCCATCGGTGAGGGCGGCCACGATGTCCATCTCGGTACCTTTCACCTTGCTGACGCAGTGGCAGTAGAGCAGGTAGATGCCGCTCTTGCCAGCGGAGTTGAGGTGTTTGCCCATATCGTCGACCTTCACGCAAAGCTCGCAGCAGCGCTGGTCAATATAGAGTTTACCCGCTTGGAAGATGGCCTGTAAACTATCATCGCGGCGATAGAAATCCCTAAAGACAACGAAATTATGGAGCAGGCGGAAGAAATCGCGGCAGAGACGCAGGAGCTTCTCTACGGGTTCGATAGCGGCAGAATGGACTTTTAGTTTCTCGGCGACGGCTTCGTTCATGGCGGTCTCGCCTGCGGCCTTCCACTCCGTATAAGCATCGACTTTGGCGAGGATGCCATTCCACTCGTCCTCGGAGAGGCTCTCCTTGCCAGCAAAGTCAACATCCAGCACGAGGGCCTTCAGCGTAGCAAAGGCGGCCTGCCAAGCGGGGTTGATGCCACCGTTGAGGGGCAGCAGGGCCTCCTTGACAGGACGTGCCAGCGGATAGGTGGAGATCTCGGCAGCGTTGTCGGCGAGATTGCTACCGCTGATGGCGGCGATTTTCTCTACCTGCACATCGAGGGCGGCACCCGCCTCTTCGTCAAACTGCACCAGCTTGCAGCGCATGAAGAAGTCGGCCACTTTGGCACGGAGGGCGTTGACGGCAGCTTCAGCATCGTCGCTCTTGTCACCATAGGGAGGCTCGAAAGGCTCGGCATTGGCAGCGGTATACTCGGCCTTGCATTTCTCCTCATAGCCTGCCATATATTCGGCCACATCGGTCAGGGAGATGCATTCTTTCTCCTGCCCCAGCTGACTGAGGATGAGACGTGCCGACTCGAGGACTTCCTTGCCCTCGTCGGTGTCGGCCTGCACTTGGGCGAAGTCGACAGTGTCCTTTCCTTCGAGCAGGTAATTCATGTCCTTCAACACCTTGGTGAGCCACTGCGAGGCGGCCACCACCTCGTTGACACGGATGCGGCCGTCCTTGTCGGCATCCATCAGTGTCAGCGTCTTCTCGTCGAATTCCAGTCCTTTCACGGGACAACTCAGCACGGTCCAGAGTTTCTGGTCCAACTCATTCAGATGGGCGATATCCTCTCCCGACTCGATGTTGACACGTGTCACGCCACCGACGGTGCTGAACTTCCAAGGATAACCGTCTTTGCCAATTAATTTGTTAATCTTTGCCATAATATTATTGTATTTCTATTTTTTAAACTTTGAATTTTTTCAACTTCAAACGTTAAACGTTAACCGTTAACCCTTACCGCCTCCAGCAAAAAACTCACTGGCCGGAAACCGTCGTTGCAACTGATCATCGCACTATAAGGATTTTTCATCCATCCGTCGTAGAAATTACCTTCGCCGCGAGCCAGCGCCTCCACGAAAGAGCGCATGCTCTCCCAGGCGCTGTCGCACATACCCTCGGGCATCTCACCGTTGTGGGAAATCCACGTCTGGCCTTCCAACACATCACAGGTGTGCTCTATGGGGTTCTCATAGAGCGCCTGCAGGTCTTTGTAATCCGCCTTGCGGATGGCTGTTATCTTGATATCATACATAACCAATAAATCAATGCCAATACTCTACATTTTCAATCTTCAGTGCTTCGGGATCAAAACAAGGCTCCTTCCCCTCTTTTTTCTGCCTTTCGTAATCGCGAAGCGCCCGCAGTGCTTTGGGCGAAAGGATAAGGATGGTGACGATATTAATCCATGCCATAACCCCCACTCCGATGTCGCCCACCGTCCACACAATGCCGCTGCCCACCAACGACCCTATGAATACGGCGCTGATGGTGCCTGCACGCAATGACCACACCACAATTTTCTCCCCACGGTCATCGCCAAAATGCATATCGGCATGTTCCAATTCCTCCAGACGTTCGGGGTGTTTCTTGTAGATGCGGCGGCGCCAACGGTTGAAGAGGTAGACGAGGTTGGTCTCGGCATAGTAATAGTAGGCCATGATGGTGGTGAAGGCGAAGAAGAAGAGGGCGATGGAGATAATCATATCTCCCGCGTCATTCCCCACCACGCTGCCGAGGGCGCTGGTAGTGTAGAACACGCCAGGCTCGCCCTCCGGTGCACCGGGGTTTTGTTGAAGATAGGTAACAATGGCGGACGAACCGCTATTCACGGTAACGGTGTCGATGATATTATAGGTCTTGCAAGCCAGAATCATCATGGCTGTAGCGGTGCACACCAACAGGGTGTCGATATAAACTGAGAAGGCCTGTACCAGTCCTTGTTTCACCGGATGGTTCACCTTGGCGGCGGCGGCCACGATAGCACCTGTACCCTGCCCTGCCTCATTGCTGTAGATGCCACGTTTCACGCCCCAAGCGATGGTGGTGCCCAACAGGGCCCCTGACACCTCGTTGACACCCACGGCGCCACGCAGCATCTGCATGAAGACATCTGGCACAAACTGCCAGTGGACAGCCAACACCACTATCGAGAGAATGATATATATCACCGCCATCACGGGAGCTATGATTTGCGCCACATTGGCGATACGTTTCACACCGCCAATGATGACCATGGCGATGAGTGCGGCCACTATGAGGCCTATCACCCACACCTCCACACCGAAAGAGCGGGAGCACGACAAGGCGATGCCGTTGCACTGCACGGGAGGCAGGAAGACACCGCAGGCCAGTGCCGCCAGTACGGCAAAAACACAGCCCAACAGCGGACTGCGTAGACCTTTTTCAATATAGTATGCCGGACCGCCACGGAACTGGCCGTTATGGTTTTCTTTATATATCTGTGCCAGTGTAGCCTCCACAAAAGTACTGCCCGCACCGAAGAAAGCTATGACCCACATCCAGACGATAGCTCCGGGGCCACCGAAACCAATGGCCGTTGCTACACCCACGATATTGCCGGTGCCCACACGACCCGACAATGCCATAGCGAAAGCCTGGAACGACGAGATGCCGACCTTGCTCTTATCCTTGTTTTTTCTACCGAAAAGGAGACCCACCATCTCGCGGAAACGGCGCAACTGAACGAAACGGGTACGCAGCGTGAAATACAGTCCCGCCATCAGGCACAATCCCACCAAAGCCGGGCTCCACACCCATCCGTTCACGGTCTCAATCGCCGTTGTAAGCCATTCGCCAAAAGAATCCATGACAGTTGTTTTTTCGAAGTGCAAAGATACAACTTTTTCTGCAAATGGCAAAAATAAAAAAAAAGGGAACCGGAATCGGTTCCCTTATAAAAAATTGGCGGCGACCTACTTTTCCACAAACAAGTGCAGTATCATCGGCGATGTGAGGCTTAACTTCTCTGTTCGGAATGGGAAGAGGTGAACACTCACTCCATAGCCACCAAAAATAATGGTTTTGACTATCGGACAAGACATATAAGAGAAGTTCATACGGAAAGTCTTCGGGTAATTAGTACCGCTCGGCTTTGACATCGCTGCCTTTACACCTGCGGCCTATCAAGGTC
>JAEEGI010021236.1_pt1 | contig 12918 bp, 12 predicted proteins | sample 8958751 | NCBI WGS metagenome assembly JAEEGI01 (sample SAMN16246545, study PRJNA631951) | gut metagenome | biome: gut microbiome; feature: rumen; material: KS-attached | host: Bos | place: Iran: Karaj | collected 2018-10 | reverse complement strand
TCGTCTTGTTGATGTTCCTCACCGAGTCCTTCTTATACGGTTTGTTCACCTCGTCAGGCATTACCCGCCGGATGAAGGTGTCGAAGCCGTCGAAATCGGAGTCGCGGCAGTAGCCCTTATCCACCAGTATGCGGTACACCGCCTGCCAGTGACTCTGCTGATTGAACAGCGGCTCGTCGCCAGACCGTTCCTCCATCAGCAACCTAATGCTATGCCGTATTCTTTCCGGCTGCTCCCCACCCCTCTGAGGGGCGGGGCCGGGGGCGGGGTGTCCCTTCTCGCCGAAGATGTATTGATTATCCACATGCTGACTGCCGGGTGCGTAGTAGTTGATCACGGTGGTGCTGCCTTGGTGCTCCTTGTCTGCCCGGTGCAGTTGCTCCAGCAGTTCGTTCACCCTCTTCAGGACATCGGCGGGCAGCAAGTCGCCAAGTCCTCCCAGATTGTCCGGGACTTCTTTTTGTTGATTCATTTTTCCGTTTCCGTTAATTACTTGTTAATAAACACATATAACATACGCCGCGAGGCGCAGAAGAGAAAAGAAACGGAGGACGTGGGGGAATTGGATGTATTACAACAATGTCTCTCGGGTTTAGCTACGACCCATGAACGATTTGTTGATACTGCCAATGCCCACGCCTCCATTATGGAATGCGTGAGCAGGCAGCCATCTTGCTTCGTTCATGTCTTTTGAGTAGCTAATTCGAGAGACAAACAAAAGCTGCGGTTGCTTCGTCTTATTATATGTCTTCGGGTGCAAAAATACAAAGATTCCTTCAGACACCCAAACATTTCGTGATATTTCTTCCTACGGACTCATAGATTTATTAGTTTTACAATTGTACTTTTAATTACGTATGACCAAAACACCTTATGGCTCTTGTTTTATAAAATGATTGCCTGATATGACATAGAAAGCAGATGTAGTGAAATAATTACGGACATACGGCAGATTCGCTATAAATGGCCATAACTTCCGGGCTTGCAGATTGAACTTCTGCTTATAATGGGGATTTATGAACCACAGCACACGGTCAATGACGATGAAACCTGCTGACGCCGACAGTTCTTCAAACCGCTCAATGGTCATTCGCGCCCGTTTGATGTCCATCAGTTCTTTTATCAGTGCTAACGAAGTTCCACTGGATTGAAGCATCCACTGATAGAGTGGATTGGGCAGCAGATGGATAAAAGGCAGCTTCGATGCAAATCCAACGCTTATCTGTTGATGGCCTCCAAACGGATTATGCCATGCGGGGAAACCTAAGAAAACAATCCCCCTATATCTGAGAAAACCATGAATGTGCAGTAAGAAAGGAAGTTTGGCTTGCGGTGCAATGTGTTCTATAACGTCGTGTACTAATATGAGGTCGAAGCATTCTTCCCGTGAGTTTGGCAGCGGGCAGGTCAGGAAGTCATGGCAGAGAAAGCGTCCCGTTTGCCCAGACAACTGAAAGAACTGAACAGCCTGCTGTATCCGTCCGCTGTCAATGTCTAAACCTGTCACGGAACAACCCAGACTGGCAAAAGGCAGCAAGTTGCCACCTTCGCCACAGCCGATTTCCAGTACTCTGGTATCGGCTGTGACGCTGATGAATTGGCTAACATATCTGATATAGAAGTCTCTTGACGTGTTGGATAGTTCCTGGAAATACTGCAGGCGATTGTGATGACGTTGTTGCATTACTCACGAAATAGTCAAGAAATTTTTCCTTCTGTTATGACAACGGAAGCTCCTACAGGAACAGAAAAACCACTACGAGACTCCAAAATGCCTCCATTGATCATTTCCAAGGAAGAACCAGAGTTAAGAGTAAGGTCCACATTGGATAGGTTTCCGCCATCGACAATCAGCTTGCCGCCTGATTGCACTGTCATGTTGTTACTACCCATCATTTGTGTGTTGCCTTGTATCGTGAGTTGGCCTCCGTTTGCAATAATGATATTGTCATAGATTTGCTGGTTCGTATTCCAAACGACAGTTGTAGATATTACAATGGTAGACTCCGTATAATTCGAATAGCTTTCATACAATAGACCTGTCTGTCCTGACTGTTCTTCAACACAAGCGCTATGCTTATCATCATTTTGTTGCGCATAGAGATTGGTATAGGCACATAAACAAGCTAATAAGGTATAGTAACTAATGTGTCTCATAATCTTTCCCTTTTTATTTCGACAATATCATCCGTTTCGTGTCTATCTCACGCCCATTGACCATCAGAGTATAGAGGAACATTCCTTCACCAAGTTCCCAACCATTAATGCAGACACTGCTCTCTCCCGATGAAATTGGCATTTTCTTCAGCATCTTGCCCGACATGTCAAAGATACAGATAGCAGCATTTTGAGCATCATCATCTAATGAGAAGCGGATGGTGGTCTGCTCCTTAAATGGATTAGGGGTATTCTGATAAAGTTTGTTGCCAGTAGCATTAGCCATGGTCATAGCGGTAGCAGCATTTCGCGACATCATCATATCACCACTTCCACCTTTCACATTGTCAAGTTCCTGCTTCAATTCCTGAATACTTCGAATCAGAATTGGTACCAGCTCTATATAGTTCACTCCCAAATATCCGTCCTGTCCCTCCTTTACTAAGTTTGGATAGATAGCCTGTAGCTCCTGAGCAGATAAACCGTAATGCCTTTCTTTTGAAATCTCATCTTCCGTTCTCACAATACTTGTTCTCATTGTATCCTTTTCCGCATCAGGTATATGTTGGTCTGACTTAAAATTGTATTCAATAACATTCATCTTCTGAATCTTCTCCAGAGTCGTACTTCCATCTTCAATGTCAATGAGGTTAGTTATGTTTTCTTTCAAACGAATGTCTGACGTATTAACTACATTTGTTGCATAAAGAGTTCCATCCACTTTTGTGACACCATCAAAATAGCCAGCATATTTACCTGGTATATAAATGCCCATGTCGCTTGCCAATGTTCCGACAACAGCTGCACCATTATTGTCACCCATAAGTCTTCCATATATCCCATAGTTATAACCAGAAGTAGCATTGCCTCCTGTGCCAAGTAGGCCAAATGAACGACCTGAACTAAGAGCTGTGCTGGAATAACACGATGCATATACACCTAAATTGTATTTATTGCTTTGCACGGTATTACCCGTTATGACACTCATATTATAATTACTATAGCCTGTATACTCATTATTCTCCACAGCTAACATGGCTCCAGGGTTTTTGGTTTGTCTATTCACACTTATTTTACCATCAGAGAACACCTTTAATTGGGCAAATGTTGCTACTGGAGCTGCTATAAGCAGCATTGAAATAATCATTTTTTCATAATCACGATGTTTTTTAGATTGTTATTAGTTTAATGTTGGTAAGTGCCCGCACGGGCACTTACCATAGAAAAGATTGTTTACAGGTCGATAAAGCCATAGAACAACCAACTCCCCATAATCAACTCAATACGATAAGTACCGCTGAGCGTGGTGGGTAACATAACCTGAGTCTGTGACGAGGGTACGGCGGTAACGTAGACAGGCGTGTTTGTCGCATCTACGATACGGAGCACATAGTCGGGATGGGGACCATAAAAGTCGAGTTGATAACCATTCTGCCACAGGTTGGGCAGCGGGACAGGAACCTTCGGATGTCCTGGAGTACCAGGGACATTATTGTCACCAGTTACATCAAATTCGATTTGCCCTCTTGTTCCTTGAGACAGAATTGAAGGTGGCATAATAAATAACGCGAGACCAATAAATGTCGCAATCAATTTACTTCTTTTCATGTGTAATCCTTTTTAAATTAAACATCTAAGTTAACGCATTTCGGCTGCAAATTTAGTTGTTTAAGGTAAGAGCGACAAGGAAAAGTGCTATTCAGAATTAGCATAAAAATTAGCACGCAGCATTGCAATTCGCTGGAATTTAGCGAATTGTGAAAATTAGCATAAATATTAGTATGCCGTAATTCAGTTAAATTGTATTAATTCTTGCTCCAAGACTTTCCCACTACCCTCTTTTCCAAATAGTTTTTTGAGGACAACACCACACACTTTTGTTATGGTGGGAGCCTTTACGCCCATCATGTTACCAATGGAAGAAAAGGGAACCTGTAAACGTACAAGAATACATACATGGTACATGATTGTAGTTAAGGCATACTCACGAGAAGAAACAAACATATAGAATTCAGGAAGGCGATTAACGACAAATTTCTCCAATTCTTTCCATTCCTCATCAGTAAGTTTCAGGCCTTTTGTTGCTTTATCAGATACAAGTTTGTATATTGTAGCATCTTCTAATTTTTTCTGAATATTGTCCCTCTCCTGACGGGCTAATCGTTTATATTTCTTGATATCTGCTTTCTGTTGTTCAATCTTATCTTCCTTTTCTTTCAGCATTTGCTCAAATCTGTCCTTTTCCAATCTTATAGTCTCTATTTCTTCTTTGGACGTTCCAGGATTCTTAACCTGCCTCTCTTTTTCAAGAAGCAATTGGTCGTAGCTGTCTTTATATTCACGAAGTTGCATCACTTCTGACTGCATTGACACATGTTCTTCAACCAACTGCTTATACTCTTCCTGTTTCCTATACAACCTATAAAGCGCGTAGGCTACTATCGCTCCTGACAAAATGATAATATACCAAATGACACGCTGTTTCTGTTCTGATTTCTGTTGCTCCTGTTGAGCTATCTCCTGTTGGCGTGTGTAATCATACATCGCCTTGGCCTGTTCTATCTCACGTAGAGCCCTTTGTGCATAGACGGAATCATTCATTTGGTAAGCATAAAAAGCATATTTGGCTGCAGAATCGGGCTTACCTTTAATAGAGAACAAATGAGCTAACCACCGAGAACCACTGTTCTGGTTATCAAAGTCTTTTCCTTCATGCAACTCTTTTCGAAAACATTGCTCGGCAGAATCAAGTTGGTTCCTGTTAAGAAAGTATAGTCCTTTCCAACAGTAATATATTTCGCGGCCTTTATCTATGTTTCCATCAGCATTAAAGAATCCGGAATTTACCTCATAATCGTAAAGCAAAGATGCTGGTGCAGCACCTTCATCAACCAACATCCTGGCCAGCACACCCGAGAAGCCAGCAGCCACCTTATTATAATGATAGGCTCTGAATTGCCTAATGGCATCCTCAAAAATCAAGATGGCGGAATCTTTCATTTGCAGCTGGTCATAGGCTGTAGCTTTCATGGCATAGCACTGCAAGGCGGCCAATGTGTCATTTCCACGCCATGCATAAAACTCGGCATTATTGTCATATTCTATCTGATTATGATATAGTCCCTGCTGATAGAAAATATCAGCTGACTGGCTGTAGATGCGACTAAGCTGTGCGAAGTCGCAGTCAAAAGCAGTGGTATCGGCACAATCGATGGCTTCCTGATAGCAATGCAGAGCCATTGGAGCCTCGCGCTGGTCTGCGTAGGTGCGGCCTAAGAGGTAGTGAGCAAGCATTTGCTCATTGGATGTCCCTTTTCTGTCGAAGTAGTCCGTCAGTATCTGAGCCTGAGCAACATGGGCGGCAGTAAAGACGGTGTCGAGCTTGTTGATGGCATTCATGCGGAGCAGCCGGCAGCGCATCTCCTGGCGACGCGAGAGGTGGTCGGCGTCGGCCAGAAGACTGTCGAGGACGGTCAGCGCAGAGTCGGTCCGCCCGTTCATCATCAGACTGTCGGCGCGGGCCAACAACTCCACCGCCCGAGGATTGCCGCCACAACCACTCAGGAGCACACCGGCCACTACGGCCAGCGCCAACACCAGAATACTCACGCGCTGTCTCATTCGGGTGCAAAGGTACGAAATCTTTTCGAAACCTGCAAAACAATCTGATGTTTACGAATTTTTCCCGGGACAGATTCGGAGGGTTATTCTAACAAGTTACCAATGTCCCATCTCAAGAATTCTTCGATGGGGACTCCACCGGAACCGACGACCAAGGATTGTTTGGGATGGAATCTGTCACGGAATACCCCAAGCCATCCCAGATTGTCCGGGACTTCTTTTTGTTGATTCATATTCACGTTTTCCGTTAATTTCTTGTTATTAAACACATATAACATACGCCGTGAGGCGCAGAAGAGAAAAAACGGAGGACGTGGGTGGGTGTATTGGATGTCACAACATATCTTTTCAGGCCCGCAACGGCCATGTAAACGTGCTATAACTGCCAAAGCCCACGCCTCCGTTGTGGAGCCGTGAGCAGGCAGCCGTCTTTCCGTTTACATCTTTTGAGTTGCGGTTCGAGAAGATATCAAGAAAGCTGCGGTTGCTTCGTCTTATTATATGTCTTCGGGTGCAAAGGTACAAAAAAAGTACAAGGGATGCAAAACTTGATGTACTTTTTTACCTTTTAGGCTTAGACCGCTTTCCCGATGATGGGGAAATGCTCAAATCTTATGGACTCATATTTATATCTTTTTAAAGTGGTTTTATTTATTCATAAGTCGCTGACGAGTTGTTTGAAGTCAACGGAAAAGACTGAAGAGAAATGGCGGGCTCCTTTGTCACACAGATGTGATACATCCTTGAAGTAACCAGGACAATCCAGGTAGAGTCCTTGCGTATGGTAGTCCAGGAAAGGAATGTCCTGCTCATTTGCCAGTGATTTCAGTGGTGCATAGTAGCAGGAATCTACTTTCGTGAACTTTGGTGAAACTGTGAATATCAGCCTGATACGGTGTTGCCGGCATAGGCTGATAAAACGATGCAGGTACGTTACTTTCTGGCTGTCTGTCTGACATACTGGCAATTCGCTGGCAATTTCAGTTGGCAGACGGGAAGGCTCCGGCAATGGGATATATCCATTATCACCTCCCTTCTGGCGGTTGAGGAGCAACCCCCAGAGGTTCGACGGTGCTTTTGCATTATAGCGATACAGATACGATACTTTATACCTCCAATATCTGTCTGAAAGTCTGTAAACAGAATCGGCCATTCTGCTCCTTCCAAATAGTGGTGCAAAAAGTGCCGTTGCGGAGAAATCATCAGACTGACTGCACCAGTCCGTAGGCATGACCTCCAGGCAGACTGCTTTTGGCGTATGGTGTTCCAGGATGTGGCAGAGCAGGATATAATGTGAGTAGATATTGTCTGCACTGCCCACTCCGGCATTATAGACAGACATGCCCACAGAGTCACTGATGATTGACGGCACATAGTGGTGGTGACAGCGCGAAGCCCCCATCAGCACGATGTCTTCATGCAGACTGTCCCTGACGTATCTCAACTTGGGGGAAAGTACGTCGTTCGAATGCTCACTCACCCATTTCATGGCCAGCCCCCCTGTCCTGTCCACGGCCCATAGTCCACAGATGATTGCCAGCATGCTAAGAAGGAACTTCTTCATCGGTCGGATATTTAGAATTGAAAGTATATGAATTGTTCGCCGCCCATCACCCCCATCAGCAGGATATATGCGGTTACCAGAACTGCGGTTGTATGGGTGACTGTCATCGGATGGCGGTTTACCCAATTCAGGCGACGGCCGCGTTCCACCACCCACTCCCTACAAATGACAACTGCTATAGCTGCCAGGGCGGCCGTTATCTCAGTGAACATGGCATAGCTGATGTCTGGCACAGCAAGACGGAAGAATATACCTGTCAGTACTGTTACCGCGTCGCCCAGATTGTCGGCTCTGAAAAATATCCACGCCAGGCTGACAAGGATGAATGTCAGCATGCAGTGCACAAGTCTCCGTGTTCCCGACAGCTGATGTCTCCCGATGCCAAGTATCCTCTCTGTACAGATCAGGACTCCATGGATAAAACCCCAGCAGAGGAATGTCCAGTTGGCACCGTGCCAGATACCGCTAACCGCAAACGTCACAAGCAGATTGACGCAGCAGCGGGTCTGGTTCACGCGGCTGCCGCCAAGCGGGATGTAGACATAATCCCTGAACCACGTGGAGAGTGAGATGTGCCAGCGGTGCCAGAACTCACCCACACTGGCTGCAAAATACGGACGGCGGAAGTTTTCCATCAGACGGAAGCCCATTATTCTCGCCGCGCCGATAGCTATAAGCGAGTACCCTGCGAAATCACCGTATATCTGGAAGGGGAACAGCAGAGAAGCCAACAGGTAAGAGCCTCCGTTGTGGCTGTCAACATGGTTGAACACCGCATCAACATACAGGCTGCAGCGGTCAGCAAGCGCCAGTTTAAGAAAATAGCCCCAAACCATTAGCTTCAGGCCTGTCATCGCCTGACCGTAGTCGAAACGGTGTTGTTCGCGAAACTGTGGCAGCAGACGGCCGGAACGTTCTATAGGACCTGCAACCAGCTGGGGAAAGAAAGACACGAACAAGGCGTAGGTGAAGAAGTCACGCTCTGCCGTTTTCGTACCACGGTAAACATCTATGGAGTATCCAACAGCCTGAAACGTATAGAAGGATATGCCTATGGGCAGAAGCAGTCCCAAACTGGGAAAGTTGACGGACAGGCCGCTGGAGTGCAAAGCTACAGATATTTCAGATGCCAGGAAATTGTAATATTTGAATAGGAACAGAATGGCCATGTTCAGCACGATACCCATTATCAGGCAAAACTTCCTGCCCCCTGTCCCACTCGTCTTCTCCATGCCAATGGCAGACAAATAAGTGACCATAGTACACGTCAGCAATAGCAGTGCGTACACTGGCTCCCAGTTCATATAAAAATAATAGCTGGCAGCCAGCAGCCACAGATTCCTGCCTCGGATCCACGAAGCAGGTAAGCTGTAGTAGACGGCAAGGACCAGCGGGAAGAACAGCAGGAAGGGAATGGAGTTGAAAAGCATCTCTGTCGGCCGGCTGATATTACTGTGGCTGTGCGGTGAATGTAGTTCCTAAGGCTACTGTCGTCTCTCCTTTTAACTCTATCGTTTGTGCCGTCAGCGTAATTGTACCGCTACTGAAAGTCACAGGACCAGGTGTTTGCAAACTAGTGACATTGGAACCAACCATGATTACGTCTGCTGCATAAGCTACATTACCACTGATTGTCACATTCTGAAGATAGAGAATTGGTAAGGTAAACAAACTATTTACCTCGCTTTTTGATTCTGGGCTCACATCACTGTCTAAGTATTCCTTGGCGTCGTTTTCTGTTATTGCCGCCTTTTCGTCAGACTCTGCCGATTCTTCCTCCACGGTATTGGCTGTAGCGGATAAAACTAACGTAAGACAGATTGTTGCCAATAACAATTTCTTGTTCATACTTATATCCTCCCTTCCTAATTAGTAATAAGCATCCGTTTGGTGTCAATTTCCTGCCCGTTAACCATCAGGGTATAGAGAAACATACCTTCGCCAAGCTCCCATCCATTTACACTAACACTGGTTTCTCCCGATGAGATCGGAAGCTTCTTTAGCATCTTGCCTGTCATGTCGAAGATGCAGATGGCCGCATTTCGAGCATCGTCTACCAGACGAAAGCGGATGATGGTCTGCTCTTTGAAAGGGTTTGGGGAGTTCTGATATAATTTATTGCCAATAGCATTTGTCACAGTCATATCAGTTGTAGCGTTGCGTGATAACAATTCATTTTCTTTACCCTTCACTTCATCTAACTCCTGTTTCAATTCTTGGATGCTCCGGATAAGAATCGGTACCAGCTCCAAATAATTCACTCCGAGGTAGCCATCTTGACCTTCGCAAACTAAATCAGGGTACAGCTTCTGCAACTCTTGTGTTGAAATTCCGTAGTGAGACTGCTTTTCTTGAGGTTCCTTTTTTAGTATAACAACTTGTGCAGTATCTGAGATTTCTAATTGTCGGTCAATATAATTATACTTGATGACGTTCATGCTCATGATGTTGTTCAATGTCTCATTTTGACTCATTGCCTCGTCTGCAAGTGACTTCACATTTTCTTTCAGCCGAATGTCGGAAGGTGTCATTATAGTTGGTACCGTTAATGTACCGTTAATGTTCGTCGCACCGTCAAAATAACCAGCATATTTACCTGGTATCTGTATGCCTATGTTGTCTGTCAGCGTGCCAGCAACAGCTGCTCCGTTCTTATTACCGAGCATTCGTCCGTAGACGCCGTAATTATACCCAGACGATCCATTGCCCGCCGTTGCGAATACACCAAATGTGCGGCCTGTTGCGCTTGTGTTGTTAGTATAAGCGCCTGCCATAAGGCCCATGTTGAAACTGCTCGTGACAGTGGCACCGCAGTTGATACCCATATTGTAATTATAGAACGCACTGTATTCGTCAGTTGACACCGTAAGCAAAGAATATGGATTCTGATTTGAACGCTTAATGACAGATGTACCATCTGAAAAAACTTTCAGTTGAGCAAACGTTGCTACTGGAGCTGCTATAAGCAGCATTGAAATAATCATTTTTTTCATAATCACGATGTTTTTATATTGTAATTTGTTTAAGGTTGGTAAGTGCCCGGCAGGCACTTACCATAGAAATGATTGTTTTACAGATTAATGTACCCGTAAAAGCAGTAGATACCACTGATAATCTGAAGCTCGTAGTCGCCAGAGAGATAAGCAGGCAGAACCAGTGTATTAGAGGTGATAGTGGTTGAGTACACCAAAACGCCGTTCTCGTCCAACAGACGCAACTCACAACCGAGGCAAGCGTCGTCGAAGGTCAAAGTGTAGTCTTCAATGCTTACCTCGGGTATTAAAATAGGTGTTTTAGGATCTGCTGGCTTATCATTATTCGGGTCTTCAATTCTCACCTGAAGCGGGACTTCACCAGCAAATGCGTTTACACACACATTAGCAAATGGAAGAAAGGCCATTGCTAACGATAACAGAAATCTTTTCTTTGTTTTCATAATCTCAAAAATTTGGGGTTAATAAAAAAATATACCGCAAAGATAGAGATTCCACCAAAAAGATTATATAGATTTTTACGACAAAAAGCACACAAGAACACACTTTTGAAGTGCTTTAAGAGAACGTAAAGCGTTCAAATAAAAGAACTTAAGTAGTAAAACAAAGAAAAAACACACAAAAACACACTTTCGTCAGATAGGCCGTGAGGATAGCAAAATCACAGTTTTTTGATGCCAAAATGTTTCCGCAGGTTTGACTCAAACTGGCGGGCGGTCTTCTTGTTGAACAAGATTAGGCTCAGTTCGGCTCTGAGGTTCGTGATGCGCTGTGGTGAAACCTTCAGAAGGCGGCCGATGTCGTCGACATGGACATTGAGGATACTTAATATGCAGACCCTTTTCATCTGGGGTGTCATGGCCTCATTCTGCTCAAACTCCTGCTGCATCAATGGGAAATGCTCGTATGTGACAGTTAGCAGGTCGTCAAAGGCTTTCTCGGTGAGTGACTGATGAGGATCATTGGCTATGCGGACAGTACGGTTCACGACATCATGACTGAAATACTGTCTGGACTTCTCCTTCCGTTTTGATGCGGTCAGTTCTTCTGCCTGCCGTGACTGTAGCTGGGCCAGTCTGTGCTCATATTCCTTTCTGGCCTGTTCCTGCCTTTGGTGATAATCCCGTTGCAGCTGTTCTTTCTCCTGCTGATGCAGCAGTAGCAATTCTTCCTGCCGCTCTAAATGGATTCTGCGCAAACGAACTTGAACCTTGCGGAAATGTTTGACCAAATAGGCGACACCAACGATAAACGCAATGAGCAAAAGAAGAGTAACTGCAAGAGCAATAAAAGCCCACAGAGCCTTGTTCTCGTTTTCGAGAGACTGCTCCTTATAGTAGTGGTAGTCGTAGCTGGCAGCAAGTTGGGCGGTCTGTTGCTGGTCATGGCGTATAACCGACGAATCCGTGGTCATGCAGTAAAGCATAGAATAATTGACAATCGAGTCTGCCAGACATAGCTTTCTCGAAATACCAAGCAACCCCTTGTATATCATAGTCAGGGAGGTAAGAGGCATTTGGGGGGTATATGCCTTCCTATAATAATGTTCGGCAGAGTCCAAACGGTTAATCCCCTCGTAGTATTTACCTTTATAATAATAGAACTGACGCTTCGAAGGAGGAAGTTCATGATGCTTGTCAAACAAAGCTAACCCTGAATCGAATTCTTCTATCAGCTGTTTTAACTCTGTCCGTCGGTCAGGCTGATCAACGTACAAATACATGAGCGATGTAGAGAACTGTAAAGCCTCTTGCTCATAGCCGTGCGCACGGTATTGCCGCATCGTTTCACGAAGAAGAATCTCGGCACTGTCACGTTTGTTCATAAGGATGTAGATGCCTGCAATCATACCTTGATGGTAAATGGCATGGAATGTATCCTTGGCACAAAGAAAACTGCGGTTGGCCTGTTGGCGGGCAGATACCTCGTTGGAAAGCAGGAGCTGCTGATGGAAGAGACTTGCCATCTGGGAGTAGACCCGGCCAAGAGCAGCGTAGTCACAATCTGCCGAAGTGGTGTCGGCCTTGGCCACGGCATCGAGATAGCAGTCAACAGCACGGGGCGTCTCGCCCTGGTCGGCAAACGTGCGCCCGAGGATGTAGTGGGCAAGCATTTGTTCGTTGGACGTGCCGTGGCGGTCGAAGTAGTCGGCCAGCGTCTGGGCCTGGGCCGAATGGGCGGCGGTAAAGACGGTGTCGAGCTTGTTGATGGCATTCAGGCGGAGCAGCCGGCAGCGCATCTCCTGGCGGCGCGAGAGGTGGTCGGCGTCGGCCAGAAGACTGTCGAGGACGGTCAGCGCAGAGTCAGTCCGCCCGTTCATCAGACTGTCGGCACGGGCCAACAGCTCCACCGCCCGAGGATTGCCGCCACAACCGCTCAGGAATGCACTGGCCACTACGGCCAGCGCCAACATCAGAACATTCACGCACTGTCTCATTCGGGTGCAAAGGTACGAAATCTTTTCGAGACCTGCAAAACAATCTGATGTTTACGAATTTTTCCCGGGACAGATTCGGAGGGAAATCGGAGGTTTTGACAGTCCCCTCAGTTGCACGGAAACTATTCTAGAGAAAAAGACGAAAC
>JAEEGI010021235.1_pt1 | contig 12919 bp, 5 predicted proteins | sample 8958751 | NCBI WGS metagenome assembly JAEEGI01 (sample SAMN16246545, study PRJNA631951) | gut metagenome | biome: gut microbiome; feature: rumen; material: KS-attached | host: Bos | place: Iran: Karaj | collected 2018-10 | reverse complement strand
CCGATGATGAGCGCAACTATGTCATATTACTTGACTACGCAGGCACATACGCCGCACAAATGGCTTTCAACACAGAAGGTTCATACGACGAAGCACTTGATTTCATCCACCGCGCATACAATATCGCGTTGAAGAAGAGGTTCCACACCCTCCTTAGGATGCAGGTCACTCTGTGTCCACAAGCCAATCTCTACGCCTTTGGAACGGGCATACTCGCCAAACTCGCGCAAGTTCTGCACGTTGCCCTCCAGGCTTTCCGTCTGACCGTAACCAGCTCCGTAACCATCGTTAGGCAAGAACCAGCCCAAAGGATAATCGTTGTCCAAATAACGGTCAAGAGCTGCACGGGCACTGAACTGATAATTGCCTTTCTCGCCGTTCAGGCTTTCACGAATGCCTCCGTTGTCCTTCTGACTCTCGTTGTAAGTCTTCCCGTCCTCGTAGATCATGAAACCTTTCTTCCCTTCCTCAGCAGGTGTCCAGTAATCACGATTGTAAGCATTGAGGTGCCCTTCGTAGAAGCCGAACTTGGGCAGCAGAACAGGATTGCCGGTAAGTTGATAGAAATCGCTAAGCAGCGCTACAGCCCCCTTGCTGACCATGATAAAAAGATCCAGATAACTGGTTTCATGAGTCAAAGTGGTCACTGAGGGATTCGTTTTGCCAAAGTCATACCTTCCAGAGCTGAAAGTGTACCACATCACACCATATCCGGCTGTGCTCCAATAGAAAGGTGCAGGGCTTGCAACACCGCCATCCACCCAGTTGTTGGTATTCTCGATCAGGATTTCCTCACCTCGATGGCTGAAACGTCCGTTCTGTACGCCACCTCCAAAGAAATAGTCAGTAGGGCTTTGAGCGAAACTTAAGGACATCTTCTTGCCCTCACAGGCAGCAGGAGCCGTTTGCTGCACGACAAGCTGGCCATCACGCAACACGTTGAGAAGTCCTTTCTGGGCATCCACTCGAACCTCTATCTCCTGAGTCTTCAGCACATTGCCCTCGAGAGTCATGCTGACCTCACGGCGAGGATTCTGAACCAAGATCTCAGCAGGCGGCTCTGCTTTTGGGTCACGAATGATGCCTCCTTCAGGATCATAGAACACACGAAAGATATGCGGACCGTAGAAGTCCAAATACATTTTCTGTCCATCAGGCAGATTCACTTGAGCCGTAGTTGGATTCAGCATCTCCAAACTCTGGGCAGACAGGCACAAAGTACCCATCATGACGTATATGCAAAGCAGTACCTTCTTCATAGTATCTGTTTTCAACTGGAACATTCCATATTTCCCCACAAAATTACACATTTCCCTCAATCCCACAAATTAATCTGAGTAAAAAGTTCCAGCCCCTTCTTTGTCATTCCCATAAGATATCGTGACTTTGCTCAATGAGCATCACAAGCCACATTACCACCCGGCACCGACGGCTATATGCGCATCGGCAACATAGAAATCTACGGCACGCATTAGTTTATGCACAATGTACATCGCACAATGTTCCGTATTCTATGTACTATTAGTAGGCTATAGTACCTTGGAAAAGAGCGTCTGGCCGTCGGCATCCACTACACGGAGTGTGATTGTCCCGTCCCCAATATCCAAGCGCAAGGCGGAGTTGTAGCCCTGGACGATGGTGGGAAAGGTTGAGCCCTCGGCAGGTTCCTGGAACGTGTATGTATCGGGATGGAGATGGCCACACACCATGAGGTTCACATTGGCACGGTTCAGAATGGGCACCATGAGGTCGGAAAAGAACTTGGCTCCTGCTTGGGCAGCATCCTCAGAAGTGCAGGGGATGGGCAGGTGGCTGATGACGATGCGATAGCGGGCTGTCTGATACTCAGGTGTCTGGATAAGCTGCTCCAACCAACGGGCTTCTTCTTGACGGTAGGGATTGTAGAGGGCCAGAGTGCTGGAAAAGGCGGTGGGGTCGTCGTCGGGCAAAGCCTCTCCCCCATCGAGCATCACCACTTCGAGGTCGCCCCAGCGGTAGGCATTATAGTTCTTGCCGCTCTGGTGAGGGAAATATTTGCCGAAGTAATCGGCGGCATCCCCCTTTGTTTCGTGGTCACCTCGTAGCATGGAGAAGTCCTGCCGTGTGGCAAAGAGCTTGACGCTGCTGTTGATGAACGAGGCGTACGGTTCCTCACGAGGCGCTGCCGTACTGGAAACGGTGCCCACTTGCATGTTGTCCATCATATCACCGGCATAGACGATGTGGGAGGCCGTCGTGTAGTCGAGTGCAGTGAGGAACTTCTCCAGCACATCGGAACGGTTATGCATGTCGCTCATCACAAGCAGATGATGCTCCGTGGCCTTGGTGTCAAGGGTGGTAAACGTGTACCAGTCGGAGGCATACTCGGTGGAGAGTTTGGCACTATAGGGTTTCATCTGATCGATTTTCTGTGCGCAGACACGATATTCGTAGGTGGTTTTCTCGTTGAGGCCATTGATGCGTATCACGAAGTTCTGGACGGGAAGTGCTACGGAGGGTGCCTGAATATAGTCATAAGCCTGATGCTGTCCCTCTACCTCGTGATAATATTTGGTAACGGTGGCCTGCCCTTTCTTGCGCAGCTCCACCCATGCGAAGGTGGGGACGGTGTTCTCGAACACTACCGTAACCCCATCGTGGGAGAGTTCCTGCAAATATGGCCCACCGCGGAAGCACGTTGTGGTTGCCGACAAGAACGCGGGCATGAGGAAGTGAAGAAGCAAAGAAGTGAGGAAGAAAGAAATATGTGAGGTTCTCATTTGTTCAGTATCTTTTTGTTATTGACTATTATAATAGGACTCGTATGACCAGAAGGCAGTCGGCGACCAGAGAGGTCGTAAATGGTATCGGTACCTTGACGCTTTAACCCTGAACTTTGAACCATCTCAATTCCGTTTCCAGTATTTTGCAATACCCTGAAGGTTTCCTGACCTTCGGAATAGGGAATGTAGGCCGAGCCAGCTGCAACCTGCTTCGATGTAGCTTTCTGGAAGCCCACCTCGCCGTTTCTCACCTTCAGCAGGGAGATGGTGCCAGAGACAATGTTCTTCTTGTCCTCGCAGCAAGCCACCAATACATTTTCCTCGACAGGCGCAGCTGGCTCCACGGTGCTCCAAAAGTTGTAGGTGCCCTTGGGCGCATGGATTATGACGGCTGTGAGAGCGGGAATCACTGGCTTCGTGTATGGTTCGAGAAAGAGTGTTCCGTCCCTCTCGGCCACGGTATATATCTCCACGCCCTCTGGTACCTTAGCAGGAAAAGAGACACTCAGCACGTTCCACCCTGAACTCTGAACCGTCACCTGATGGTAGGCACGCTGGAGCCGCCACGATGAACAATAGCCGGGATAGAGGTAATCCTGCCCCGAGGCGATGACGACATCATCGGTCTGTTTTCCGTATGGACTCTTCTCGCTTCCTGAAGGGTTGGCAGCCGAGAAGAATTCTGTAGGTGCAGAAGCATCCGCCACCGTGAACATGCCCTCGGTGTCGTAGGCGAAGACCTGTGCGGCACCCGCATAGTCGGTCGTTATGGGTATGGTGAGATTGGCTGACGGACTTCCCACCCACCGTCCCAAATAATCCTGCATGGCGATGTGCTCACCGATCGTGGTCAGGTGGAACGCCGTGGAACCATCGTTGATGGCCGCATCGTTCCAGCGCAAAACGAGCTGTCCGTCGACTTCCTGCTCGCGCATCACCTTCTGTTTGTCTTGTCGTAGCTCGAAGGCACGGTAGGCACTCGTCAGCCAATAATAGCCATCTGTCACAGGGTTCAGGGATTCGGCTGCGGTTGCCTCGTAGGTCTGCGTGGCCTGCGCGAGACGTGCCGTTATCTCCTCGGCCTGCGCGGCTGTGGTGTTGCGGTCGTCGGCCAACGCCTGTGCTTCTTCTATACATGCTCGAAGGGTGCTGCTCAGCAGCGGCGCCACCTGCCCAGGATTCTCCCCGCAAGGGTAAAGTGCCAACACGCCACGGGCATCGCCCAACGCCCTGCGGATGACGAGAGAAGGCGTTATTTTTGCTGTGTCTATCGGCGTGAGCACCTGCAAGGCATCAATGCTCGCCCCCGTAGTGGCCAGGGGTTCAAAGTTGGCGGCATTCTGTACCTGTTGCATGATGTATTCGCCTTCCGGCCAGGGGGATGAGTCGTCTTGCGTACGTATGTGGAAACGGTGCCGAGGACGGGCGCTGTGTATCACCAGATGGCGATCATAATGGGCCACATCGAGGTAGGAATATGCCTCTCCCGAACAACTCTGAATGATATAGCTTCCATCGTCGGTAGAGGAGAAATAATACGTCTTATTTGCTTGGTTTGCACTTGTCTCGTTCACGAGATACATATAGGCAAACTCGCCGTTTCTCCCCATCGGATTGCTGTAGTCGATAGCATTGCCGTATTGGTCGCGCAAAGCATTCGTGTCATACGAATACAGGTAGCCCATGCCGTCCTGTTCCATGCTACTCAGCATGTAGTAGCCGTCGGGAACTACGGGTGTCGGCTGTGCCCACATGGCATTAGCCATCATCAGAGGAATTATCAGATTTATTCTATTCATTTCATTATTCCTCCAGCCCAGTAGTGATATAAATCAGTTTTTTGTCTGTCTTTCCATTTTTTACAGTCTTTTCCAGGAGGACTTTCCCCTGTGTGGAGACAATCTTCATGTGGATGGAACCGTCGGCAATATCTATGCGCATGCCGCTATGCGCACCGATATTGTATTCCTCAAATTTGTTGCCCTTGTTCTTATAGTTCTTATCTACATAAGTATAAGTGGCGGGATGATAGTGTCCACTTATCAGCATGTCAATGTCGCATTGTTTGAGCAGCGGCAGGATAAGACTGATGAGCTGGGGTTCACCACCAAACTCGTTGGTGGGCAATCCGTCGTCCAGCAACAGAGTGAAATGGCAGATGACAATGCGATACTTGGCCGTCCGAAACTCATCGGTCTGTATCAGTTCCTGGAACCATCGGGCCATCTCCTCGCGGTAGCTGTAGAAGGAGGCCATGCCATAATACTCCTTGTGGCTGTCCAGTTTGTCCTCGCCGCTGTCCAGAAGTACGATTTCCAGGTCACCCCAGCGGTAGGCATTGTAGATGTGTCCGCTCTTGTGCGGAAAATAGTCCATGAAATGGCGCGACATATTGCCACGCGTCTCATGGTTGCCGCGCACGATCTCAAAGGGCTTGTGCTGTGCAAACAGGTTTACGCTGGCATCGATATAGCCGCTGTAGGGTTCGTTGTCGCCATTTTGCAGGTAATTGGTCATGTCCCCGTTGTAGATGATACGGTCGCAGGTCTTGTAGTCGAGCAACTTCAGCAACGCCACCAACGAGTCGGGGCTGTTGTGCATGTCGCTGGTAATGAAGATATGGTGCTCCGTCTGGTTGGGGTCTTGTGTGGTAAATGCCTTCCACGAAGAGGCATACATGTTGCTCGCCCCCATAAGTGCTTTCACACCATTCGAGTCGTGCGAATGTATCTTGTGGGCCCTCACGCGATACTCGTAAGTGGTGCCCGGCTTCAGTCCTTCTGCCCTGATGGCAAAGTTCTGCACAGGGACAGCCGAGTTCTTGGTGCTCAGTATTTGGCTGTAAGTCTTCACCCTTCCGTTCACCGTCTGGAAGTATTTCGTGGTCTCTGTCTGCCCTTTCTCGCGAATCTCTATCCAAGATACCGAAGGGATGCCATGTTCAAATACCACGGTAACTCCGTCTGGGGTGAGTTCCTGCAAGTACGGGCCACGTGTAAGCCATGTCTGTGCCTCGGCCTCGAACCAAGCAAAGGCGAATAGCACAATGGGTAAAACAAATCGGTTTCTCATTCTCGCTTTATTTTGGTCGTACAAAGATATACATTATACTTTATTTAGAGAGTCACATCCCCCATTTTTTTGAAAAACTGAGAAAAAGGCATAAAAATTATCGCAGGAACAATATTATTTGTAACTTTGTGAGCAGAATCATTCGTTAATAACGAGAAAAGAGAGCATAAATCTAGATAACTCACAAACTCTAAAAGAATCTAAAACAATGAAAAAGAACATCATTTCATTAGCATTATTGCTTTTGGCTGGTTCCGTTTGGGCCGACGATACTACCGTCAATTCGGCCGAGGACTGGCAGACAGTATGTTCCAACGCCGAGGCATACGCCAATGGGACCATCACGTTTGGCGGCGACTTCGACGTAACGACAGCCTTTCCCAGCCCGTTCACAGGTACGCTGGACGGACAGGGACACACCATTACGTACAACCTTACCAATCCTGACAAGTTTGCCCTGATTAGCTCCACTGGCGAGGGCGCGGTAATCAAGAACCTCACGATTGCCGGCTCCATCGAAGCAAGCACGGGCGTGGCTGGCGTGGTTTATACCGTAAACGGGCCAACCACCATTCAGGACGTAAAGGTGAGTGCCGACATCAGCTCCAGCTCTTATCCTCTGGGTGGATTCGTGGTGGAGGGAAAGAGCAAGCTCGTAATCACGGGATGCGAATTCAGCGGCACCCTCTGGTGCTATGCCTCGAAATCGGCTGACTGTGCAGGCTTCATCAGCCGTCTCACGGACAATGGCGCCTTTACCATCAGCAACAGCTGCTTCAGCGGTACTGTCAAGGAAGAGACTAAGAACAACACAGCCGGCTCGTGGCGTGCTTCGGGTTTTGTGAGCACGGTAGAGAATATTGCTGAGGCCGACGACTGCTTCTTCAACAACTGTTCCTACACAGGCACCATCCGCCAGGGCAACGGGAGCGTGCGTCTGGGCGCTTACGTAGGCAGCGCCAATGCCAGCAATATCAATTATTATTTCAAGAACTGTCTGATGGCTGGTTCCGTAGAGCATTGGAAGAGCAACAGCGACCCCACGTACGATACGGATGCCAACAACATTATCGTGGGCTCCACGAACAAGGCGGGCAAGTTCTACAGCGAGAACTGCTATATTGTGCCCTCGCTCTGCCTCATCGAGAGCTACGCCAATCCGCCCGCCTTCACAGCCGTCACCCCAGAGCAAACGGCCAGCGGTGCCCTATGCTTTGCGCTCAACGGGAATCAGGAGGAAATCAGCTTCTACCAGACGCTGGGCACGGATGCCCTACCCGTATTGGACAAGACACACGGCCAGGTATTCGCCAGCGGACGCAAGCATTGCAACGGCGACGACTACGAGGGCGTTACCTATAACAATACAGCAGGCGAGACACAAACGGACGACCACAACTTTGTGGATGGCGTCTGCGACTACTGCAGCCAGCTGAAAATCGACGAGAACGGCTTCTTCCATGTAGCCAGCCAGAAGGCATGGGAGACGGCTGCGGAACAGATTAACTCAGGAAATGCGGGGCTGAACATCAAGCTCGAGACGGATGTCGAGCAGCACAGCACGCTTGCCAGCGGCTACTTTGGTATTCTGGACGGCCAGGGACACACCATCGACGTAACGATGGGTTCGGAGGACAAGACAGACGGCACCATAGGCAGCGGCAAGGTTTCGCTTTTCGGTACTATAGGCAACGCCGCCATCCGCAACATCGTCTTTACGGGTACGCTTACGGGATCCTCGAACACGGCGCCTATTGCATGTGGTACCAATGGCGAGGTGACCATAGAGAACGTGGTATCCAAAGTTACCATCATTCAAACGACTACGGACGATGGCAACTGCTCCGGCATGATTGGTAATGCCTCCAACGACACGCACTTCAAGAATTGTGTGTTTGCCGGAAAAGTGAACGCTACGAAGGATGCTGGCGGTTTCCTCGGATGGTCGAACGGGCATTCCCACAGTCTGGAGAGTTGTATCATGATTGGCGATGTGGCCATCAACCAGGGTGCCTCGTCGGTCTTCTTCCGCATCAAGGACAACAATACGGTCAATATGACAAACTGCTTCTATGCGCCCTGCACTCCCACCATCCTGAACGGTAACGGCAAGGAGATAGCCGGCAACGCCCAGCAAATCGAGACGGAGCAGATTGCCAGCGGCGCGCTCTGCTACATGCTCAATGGTGACCAAAGCGCAATCCGCTTCTACCAGACGCTGGGCACGGACGAGTTCCCTGTGCCCTTTACCGACGGGCATGCCCAGGTGTTTGCCAACGGACGCAAGCATTGCAACGGCGACGACTACGAGGGCATCAACTATAACAACCAGAGCGGCGAGACTGTCCAGGACGACCATGACTTCGTGGACAACGTGTGCACCTATTGTGGCGCTATACAAACCGATGAGAACGGCATCTTCCACATCCTGAACGAAGCTGGGTTCGTGGCCTTCTCGAAGACTGTGGCCAAAGGTAATTCCAAGCAAGCTGCGGTTCTGGAAACCAACATCAGTCTGAACATGGGCAACGGTACGGACTGCCCGATAGTGGGTGCTGCCTCTGGGTATGAGGGAGTCTTCGACGGACAGGGCCACACCATCTTCGCAAATGTGGATGGAGGCAACAGCATAGGAGGCATCTTCAGCGTTGTCAAGGGTGCCACCATCAAGAACCTCGTTGCCGAAGGTTCCGTCATTAATGCCACCCAGGCAGGATTCGTGGGCTCCGTCGATAGCAAAGATGCCCTTCTGGAGAACGTTATCGTCAAGATGAACATCGAGGGCACCTTGAATGTGGGCGGCATTGTGGGCAATGGCAATAATCTTACGGACCACACTCTGACGTTCCGCAACTGTATGTTTGCCGGTAAGGCCAAGTATGTGGGAGCAAATGCCAAGAACGGTATAGGAGGCCTTCTGGGATGGTGCGGTTCGGGTGCGAAGTTCGCCGTGGAGAACTGTATCATGATTGGCGAAATCGACCTGGGCAACATACCTGAGAAGTCGGCCCAGTTCGTACGTGCCAACAACGGATGTACGATAACCGTTAAGGATTGCGCCTACGTGCCCGCTCCCGACATCATGTATGTCAATGGCCATAGTTCCGAGGCCAATGCCAAGCCCGTTGCATGCGAGAATGCCACCGATGGCCAGCTTTGCTATGCAGCCAACGGATACAGCTTCCAGGCTCCCGTATGGTATCAGAACCTCGGAGTGGACGACATGCCTTCGCTTGACAACACGAAGGGCATCGTCTATCAGTCCGTCGAGGGTTATTCGTCTAATTCAAAGGAGGCATACGCCGAGATAGCAACCGACCTCCTGGCGATGGGCGAGGCATTCGTGAACCTCGAAGAGCATCCTGCCCAAAAGTCGCTCACCGATGCCTATCTGGAAGCCATGGAGTCCTTGAAGACGTGCACCTCCTTCGATCAACTCGTGGCCGCATACTATCCTGCCATCGAGGAACAATACCAGTTAGTGGTGACCAGCCAGAAGGCATACGCCGACTATATCCAGAAGGCCGAGCAGACGCGCCAGTACATCGAGGAGAACGCAGCCGACTTCAGGGGCGGACCTGCCTATCAGAAACTGGAGTCGTATCTGAGCGATGAGCTGACCGACCCCTCCGACGACGGTTTCCCCAACGGCTCGCTTGCTTATATCATCGACCCCGAGAACCTGCTCCTGGACGCCGAGGGTCTGAAGGCCGAGATGGAGTTCATCGACAAATTACTGAACGATGCCCTGAACGAGGGACTCAACCCGGGTGCCGACGCCACATCGTTCATCGCCAATGCTGACTTCTCAAATGGCTTCACGTCGTGGGAAGGAACACGCATGACCACCGCTGCCAAGAGCGAGAGCTATGCGGACTTTTATGTGGCCGAGAGCTGGTCGGACAATGGTTTCGACATGCACCAGACCATCACCCTGCCCGAAAACGGCGTCTATGAGCTCACCCTGAACGGCGCCTACCGTATCAATGAAATGGGCAACAGCCATCAGCACTCGGCAATGGTTTATTTGAATGAGAACAAGAACTATCTGCCTGCCGTCTTCGAGGATATGCTTCCCGCTGCCGACGCTCAGGACAAGGTGAACTGCTGGCTGACAGGCACCAGCGACTATGCCATCAAGGATGTGCTGCAAGAAATCATCGGCTACACCACCCATGGCCAGCAAGGCGCAGCCTGCGCCTTCAATACGGGACGTTACCCCGTACGCATTCTCGTGAATGTGACGGACAACACCCTCACCATCGGCTTCCGCAACAGCCACGTGCTGACCTCCATCAAGGAGTGGGTTGCCGTGGGCAATCTGAAACTCACTTATCTGGGCGAACTCTCCCAGGCTGGCGAGGCGCTCGATGCCACGCTCCAGAACATGAAGGCGCGGGCCGAGTACATGCTGGCTCAAGACCCCGCTCTGGAGAATGCTGACGAGACAAAGTACTATCCCAACTTTGATGCCCGGCTGCGCACGGCCCTTCAGACCAAGGTGGATGCCATCGACACTACGACAGAGGCTGCTGACAAGTATGCTCTCATTCAGGAGATAGGCGACCTCTTCGAGCAAATTGTGGAATGCAAGGCCAACTACGGCAAGCTGCTCCAGATGGCCGAGGCCTTCATGGACACCGTAGCAGCGATGGAGGGAACTGGCGACGTGAGCCAGGAAGAAGGCAAAGCAGCATACGCAGCCATTATGACGACCATGAACGGCTACACCGACGGCCTCTATACCAACGAGGAAGCAATCGTGGGTGGCGATCTCTCTACCTCTGCGATGTATCCCTCCTTCAGCGAAGACGGCACCATGCAGATAGCTTCGAGTGCCCAGCTCAGCATCTTTGCCGTGCTGGTCAATGCAGGAAACACCACCCTGAATGCCTGCCTAACCGCCGATGTTAGCGTAGGCGAGAGTTTCGCCATGATTGGCAAGGACGGCGTAAACTATGCCGGCACCTTCGATGGCCAGGGTCACACCATCGAGGCCAACATCAACAAGCCTGAGAACGATTGCGTCGGCATCTTTGCTTACGCGGGCGATGCCACCATCCGCAACCTCCGGGTTACGGGCTCCATCGTGGGCCGCACCAATGTAGCTATGATTGGCCGCAGCCTTGGCAAGACCCACATCTCAGGTGTGGAAAGTAATCTGAACGTACTGGGCTACAATAACATAGGTGGCTTCATCGGCAACGCTTCGAAGGGGCCACAGCAGTTCTTCAATTGCTTGTTCACGGGTAAGTCGGCCGTCGATATGAACATTTCGGGCAGCAGCGGTGCAGGCGGCTTCGTGGGCTGGTCGGCCGAGAACACCATGAGCGCCAGCCATTGCTTCTGCATCGGCGAGGTGGAAGGTGCCCAATTGGCATATTATTTCCGTGTGAAGTGCGACGGCACCGTGGGTACGGCTGGCTCTGCCGGCTGCTATGTGACAGCCGACCATCTGTATCTGCTCAAGCGTGGCTGCAAGGACCAGCAGAGCGAGGTTTACGGGCAAGAGGCCCTCGTCAGCGGCACACCACTCTGGTGGGGCGAGTTCCTGACCGACGTTATCGAGGTGGTCGAGGCAAGCCAGGTGGAGAGCGGCGAAATCTGCTTCCTGCTGAACGATGGGAATACCGCGGAACCCACTTGGTTCCAAACGCTTGGACAGGACGCTTATCCAGTGTTGGACAAGACACACGGCATCGTTTACCAGAACGCTGACGGCACCTACACCAACGTGAAACCATCCGACGGGCCTGAGTTGCCAGTGGCTGACCTGCTTGATGTCGTCTTCCACGAGGACGGAACAGCAGAGGACGTATCGCCCATGCACAACACGGTTGAGATAGGCGGAACGACTGCCACGACTTACTTCAACGAGACCTACCAGCGCTATGCGGCCCGCTTCGACAATCCTTGGGGTGGCACCTGCACAGGCTACTACAAGGTGGACTTCGAGCAGAACGATGCGATCCGCAATGCCCTGGCTGACGGCCATACCCTTGAGATGCTGGTGATGGGCGATTACGAGGGCGCCATCGAGGACAAGGAGGCCAAGCCCTTCAGCGCGATGCAGGGCGGCGGCACGGGCTTCCTCATCTGCAAGACAAACAGCAGCGGTCGCCAGAACGAATGGACCTTCCTGCCCAACGTGACGGAGAACGGCAACAGCACCTGGCGCTGGACGAACAGCGGCATCGTGCCTCAGGCAAAGACCTACTACCATGTCGTTGGCGTATGGAACAAGGCAGCTCAGAAGGCCTACGTCTATGTCGATGGCGAGCTGAAGAACACCGTGGATGCTCCAGGCGAGTTCCGCTTCGCCAACGCAGGCTGCAACTGGTTCTGCATCGGTGGTGACGCCGATCCAAGCGGCGGCGGTCAGGGCTGGAAGGGCGACGTGGTGATAGCCCGCGCCTACGACAAGCCTCTCACCCAGGAGGAAGTCGATCTTCTGTGGAACAGCATACCGACAGGCATAGAGTCAATTCGTGGCTCACAACTCACGACAGGCAATGACGTCCTCTACGACCTGACAGGTCGCCGCGTACAGAAGGCCACGAAGGGAATCTATATCCAGAACGGTAAATTGGTACTGGTTAAGTAAAAAAACCTTCCCAACCCTTTTGCCCACCTTCGGGCGTTGCCCTCACCAATCGCTTAAACGAATAACGCGCGATTGCCTGAGGAGAAGAGAATGAATAGAAAATAGCCCGCTGGCGGATTCGCTGGCGGGCTGTTTCGGTTTATATTTCTCTGGACGCTTCAACATAAACACACATTCTCATACCGACTTTTTAAAGTGTCCTACACATTTTCTTATTGCTACAAGAAGTTATTACTTTTTGGCGTAAATTTGCCTTATCTCGACCTCTCTTTTTATACCTTCAATAGCGGTTTTCCATAGAGAGCAGTGTGCGGTATTTTATAATTCGTTGATTTGCAACAATTTCCAGTTTTTCTTTGCTCGAATATTTTCCATAGGCAACTGATACAGATTTCAAAATAACGCCGTAACTTTGCAGCCGAGAAATCATGAAAAAAAACGATAACGATGTTTATGAGATCATTATACATAGTTATAATAG
>JAEEGI010021234.1_pt1 | contig 12919 bp, 12 predicted proteins | sample 8958751 | NCBI WGS metagenome assembly JAEEGI01 (sample SAMN16246545, study PRJNA631951) | gut metagenome | biome: gut microbiome; feature: rumen; material: KS-attached | host: Bos | place: Iran: Karaj | collected 2018-10 | reverse complement strand
ATCATTACTCCTGGAACTGAGAATAATCAACAGACTTTCCGTTCCTGAATATATGGATGCATACTTCGCCTGGATGGGTAATTTTAACATCCCTGTCACAAACAACTGCTCTGAACGAGCACTTCGTACGGAGAAGACGCATATGAAAGTGAGCGGTCAGTTTGCATCAACTGAAACCGCCGAATACCATGCAATGGTCATGACTTACCTTGAGACCTGTAAGAAAAACGGAATCAACAGTTTTGATGCTATCACGGCAATGTTCGAAGGAAAACCGTACACGATTGAATCTTTGAATTTGGTGGAACGCATGGATTACAAGGATATGTATCATCCGTCAGCTCCGCCGGTTTCTTCGGAACTCAACACAACTCCTCCAGATCAATAAAATCTCAATCTTACCAACTCGAGAGGTTCCCGTTATGGAAACCTTCGGGTAACCTTTCCTTGTATAGCATTGAGCGATTTTTATGCTCTGTAGGGACTGTGAATAGTAACCATTAAACAGTGTTTGAAGTTGTGTAATTTGTGTTTTGTTAAGGTATCAACACTTTTCTACAACAGAGCCTTTTAGTTTGCGAAGATGGGTACCGTATATTTGATATTCTCAACGAACAGCAAAATAAGATCCTTGAACTTCTCGGGAGAAATTACCAAAAAGTATACGGGTTGTAAAATATATTGATGTTGCAGGAATGAAGGGGAAAATATCTAAATTTTAAGTGCGAAATGTAAGATAAAAACGACATATTTATTGAATTTGAAACTTTAGTCTATATATTATTTTTTTTATGGTTGTATGATTTGATATTGTTGTGTGTATTAAATAGTGTATTAAATAAAGAGATTTTATTATGAAAAAAATTAGTGTTTTGATTCCGACGTACAATGAGGAAGAGAATGTGGAACCGTTAAGCACGGCAATTGTTGAGCAATTAAATAAATTGCCAGAATATGACTATGAAATTATATTTATTGATAATGATTCTTGTGATTCAACTCGTGAAAAACTGAGAAATTTATGCACTAAAAATAAAAAAATAAAAGCAATTTTCAATGCGAAAAATTTCGGTCAGAATAATTCTCCTTATTATGGACTTTTACAAACTACTGGAGATTGTGCTATTTTAATGTGTGCAGATTTCCAGGATCCTGTTGAAATGATTCCGTTGTTAATATCCGAGTGGGAGAATGGAGCCAAAATAGTTAGTTGTATTAAAACAACTTCTTTAGAAAGCAAGTTTTGGCGGTTTTTAAGAACATGTTACTATAAACTTATAAAAAAACTATCTCAGGTTGAACAAATTGAGCATTTTACTGGTTTTGGTCTATATGATAAAAGTTTCCTAGATGTTTTAAGAAATCTAAATGATTCAACTCCTTTCTTGCGGGGTATTGTTGCAGAACTTGGTTTTAATCGTAAAAAGATTGAATATCAACAGCAAAGAAGAAGAGCAGGAACGTCCAAAAATAATTTTTTCTCCCTATATGATGTAGCCATGCTATCATTTACTTCATATACTAAAGCAGGATTGAGATTGGCCACGTTTATAGGCTTTTTCATATCATTTATGTGTCTGTTTGTAGCATTTGCTTATCTGATTTTGAAACTATTTTGGTGGAATTTGTTCAGTATCGGCATGGCTCCTATAGTTATCGGAATGTTTTTCTTAGGTGCAATTCAACTTATTTTTTTGGGCTTTTTGGGTGAGTACATTCTTAGTATAAATCAGAGAGTTATGCATAGACCCTTGGTAATTGAACAGGAAAGAATAAATTTTGACTGATTTATGATATGTAATTGTTTATAAAAGGATTATGATTAGATTGTATGTTTGACAGAAATTTATACAAAGGAAAAACAGTACTGTTGACAGGACATACCGGCTATAAAGGATCATGGTTAACTGAGGTTTTAACCCGTATGGGAGCGAGAGTTGTTGGATATTCATTGGAACCAATTACTGAACCAAGTTTATTTGAATTATCAGGATTGAAGAACAGTATTGTTAACGTAATAGCTGATATTAGGAATTATGACAGTTTGTTAAAAGTTTTTACCGAATATCAGCCGGATATTGTTTTTCACCTGGCTGCACAGCCTTTAGTTCTTGACAGTTATGAAAATCCGAAATATACCTATGAAACGAATGTCATGGGTACTGTAAACGTGATGGAATGCGTGCGGCATACTAAGTCGGTAAAGAGTGTTCTTAATGTAACGACGGATAAGGTATACAAAAACAGAGAGTGGTGCTGGGGTTATAGGGAAGATGAAAATCTTGACGGTTTCGATCCGTATTCCAACAGCAAAAGCTGTTCAGAACTGGTAACGCACAGTTATGTGAACAGTTTTTTTTCTTCAAAAAATTCTGAACGTAAAATTGCCGTTTCAACAGCCAGGGCAGGAAACGTTATCGGCGGCGGAGATTTTTCTGCAAACCGTATTATTCCAGACTGTGTCCGTTCTGTTGAAAAAAATGAAATAATGATTGTCCGCAATCCTGGTTCAACAAGACCCTACCAACATGTACTTGAACCTTTGTTTGCATATATGATGATTGCTGCAAAACAATATGAAAATTCATCATTCCGTGGTTACTACAATGTCGGACCTGATGATCGTGACTGTGTTACCACCAGAGAACTGGTTGAACTGTTCCGGGATTGCTGGCAAGGAAATTTTTCATGGGAGGATCATAGTAATCCTGATGCACCCCATGAGGCAAATTTTCTGAAACTTGACTGCAGTAAAATAAAGTCCGTTTTCGGCTGGAAACCAGTACTTGGCATCAGAGATGCTGTTCAACTTACCTGTGATTTTACTGAAGTCTATCTGAATAAGAAAGATCTGAGGGCTGAAATGGATCGCGAAATAAATCTGTATATGGAGAAATTTTTTTATGTCTAGATGGAATAGTGAATCTGAAGCAAGAGAAGAAATTAAAGGACTTGTTGCTGAATTCTACAACCAGTTTAAAAAGAATAACAAAGAGTTTAAACCAGGAGATCGTATTACCTATGCATCAAGGGTGTTTGATGAAAAGGAAATGATGGCATTAACCGATGCAACTCTTGATTTCTGGCTGACTACAGGAAGATTTTCTGACCAGTTCGAAAAATCCTTCGCCAAATGGCTGGGGGTAAGATTTGTCAATATTGTGAACAGCGGATCTTCAGCAAACCTTGTTGCGTTCATGGCTCTTACTTCTCCTAAACTGGGAGACAGACAAATCAAGCGAGGCGATGAAATCATTACAGTTGCCTGCGGTTTCCCTACTACTGTGGCTCCTGCCATTCAGTATGGTGCTGTTCCTGTGTTTGTTGATGTGACAATACCTCAATATAATATTGATGTATCTAAATTGGAGGAGGCTCTGAGTCCAAAAACCAAGGCTGTAATGATTGCTCATACTCTCGGGAATCCGTTTGATTTAAAGTCAGTGAAAGAATTCTGTACAAAGCATAATTTGTGGCTGGTTGAAGATAACTGTGATGCATTGGGAACAATCTATGAAATAGACGGCAAAAAGAAATTCACTGGCACATGGGGTGATATCGGAACATCAAGTTTTTATCCTCCTCATCATATGACTATGGGTGAAGGCGGATGTGTGTATACCGATAATCCGATGTTAAACCGTATAATTAAGAGTTTCAGAGACTGGGGAAGGGACTGCATCTGTCCTTCAGGTTGCGATAATTTCTGCGGTCACAGATTCGATAACCAGTTCGGTGAATTACCTGCGGGATATGATCACAAATATGTTTACAGTCATTTCGGATATAATCTGAAAGTCACAGACATGCAGGCAGCTGTCGGATGCGAACAGTTAAAGAAGTTCCCTTCGTTTATTGAACGTCGCAGACATAACTGGCAGAGACTCCATGACGCATTACTGCCGGTGCAGGACAAGATTATATTGCCGGAGCCATGTGAAAACAGCGTGCCTTCCTGGTTTGGCTTTTTGATTTCGGTAAAACCTGAGTCGGGAGTATCAAGGTATGATGTTACAAGATTTGTTGAGGAGCATGGTGTACAGACAAGACTGCTGTTCAGCGGTAATCTGATTAAGCATCCTTGCTTCGATCAGATAAGAGGTACAGATGCCTACCGTGTTGTCGGTGATTTGACCAGTACTGACTATGTTATGAACAATACATTCTGGGTTGGTGTGTACCCTGGAATGACCGATGAAATGATTGATTACATGGCAAAGACTATAATTGAATCGTTAGAACAGTAAAATAATGAGTTTACTGACTGATTTAATAAAGAAAAATCTGAGGTTCATCAGATTTTTAATTGTTGGCGGTTTGAATACCGCCTTTGGTTATTTGGTATTTGCTGTCTTTATCTGGTTAGACTTTCATTATTCTGCTGCCACTTTTCTAAGTACTGTTATCGGTATTGTTTTTAATTTTTTTACTACCGGCAGGCTGGTGTTTAAAAACAGCAATAACCGGTTGATATTTAAATTTTTTGCTGTATACGGTATAACATGGCTGATTAGTGTTTTTTTTATATGGTTAATCATATGTATCGGTTATGATAATTTATACGTAATTGGACTTGTACTCGTATTGCCAATGGCTTTGATTTCATATGTTTTAATGAAAAATTTTGTTTTCAACTGTAAAAAATAAAATGAAAGGCAGTGAAATGAATCAGTTTGAAAACTTATAAAGCAGGAAATAAAAGAATGCAATCTTTTGTTTTGATTAATCTTCTTTGGGAAATGTTATTATGAAAGTTGTGATTTTAGCAGGTGGTCTTGGAACCAGAATCTCCGAGGAATCCCAGTTTAAGCCTAAACCGATGATTGAAATAGGTGGGAAACCGATTCTTTGGCATATTATGAAGGAATATTCCTATTACGGCTTTAATGAATTTGTAATATGTGCAGGTTATAAGCAGCATATGATAAAGGAATGGTTCGCTGGTTATTTCCTTCATAACAGCGATGTTACTTTCGATTACACCAACGGCCGTAATGAGATGACGGTGCATAATACAAATATTGAGAACTGGAAGGTTACGGTTGTTGATACAGGTTTGAGTACTATGACAGGCGGTCGCATCAAACGTATTCAGAAATATATCGGAAATGAAACTTTCATGATGACATACGGAGACGGGGTATGTGATGTGGATATTTCAAAGCTGGCTGAATTCCATAAGTCTCACGGGAAAATAGCGACTCTTACTGCTGTGATGCTTGAACAGCAGAAGGGTATTCTTGATATTGGCGGTGATAATGCTGTTAAATCCTTCCGTGAAAAGAATCTGTCAGACGGAGCTCATATAAATGCCGGTTATATGGTTTTGGAACCTTCGGTTTTTGAACTTATTAAAGGTGATGAAACTGTGTTTGAGAAAGAACCGATGGAACAGCTTGTTAGAATGGGCGAACTTATGTCATACAGTCATAAGGGATTCTGGCAGTGCATGGATAATGTCAGGGAAATGAACATGCTTGAGCAGTTGTATGCCAAAGGTGTTGCACCATGGCAAAAATGGTAGGCGGATTATTATCTCTCGGTTTTTGAATAGATAAAAATTTGAGGTTATACTGATTTGAAACCGTGCTTCGTAACGCTTTTGCGGTTTGTGAGACTTGCTAATGAATGATAGATTGTTAGGAATACTTATTAGATTTATAATTTCAGTTTGTGCCTGAGTATTGACAGCATTCAGAGAGTTTTAAATAAATATTGATTATTGATTATTGATATAACAATAACAAGGTGTAGTAAATGATTTTATCTATTAAAGAATTGGAAAAAGCTGCAATGGAGATTAGAATTAACCTGTTAAGGCTATGCAACAGACAAGTTATACACATTGGAGGTGATTTGTCAATAACTGATGTGATGACTGTTCTTTGGCAATACAAAATGAATTATGATCCGAATGATGTTAATTATGAATTTCGTGACAGATTTGTTTTGTCAAAAGGACACGCTTCAGCGGTAATGAGTTTTAATCAGGCTGCAATCGGTTGTTTTAAGGCTGATGATGTGATTAATGAATATGCAACTGATGAAGGTCGTTTTTCTATGCATTCATGCAACTTGGTAAACCCATTTGTGGAGGTTTCTACAGGAAGTCTTGGACATGGTATGCCTATTGCTTGTGGAATTGCTGCAGGTCTTAGGCTTAAGGAAAACAATAAAAGCAGGGTTTATACTATTATGGGGGATGGTGAGCAATCTGAAGGTTCTATATGGGAGGCTGTTATGAACGCCGCTCATTATAAATTAGGCAATCTGGTAGCCATTGTTGATTTCAATGGACTTGAAGCTGATGGTACTATTAATGAAATAACAGGATTGGGAAATATCGCTGATAAATACCGTGCTTTTGGCTGGAATGTTGTAGAAATAAATGGAAATGAAATAGCTGAAATCAAGGAAACTTTCGATAATCTGCCGCCTCCAGAGTCTGATTTCCCTACTTGCATAATTGCTCATACAATTAAAGGAAAGGGAGTTGGTTTTATGGAAAATCAGGTAAAGTGGCATGCAGGGAAAATTTCAGACGAAGAATTGGAATCATCAATTTTAGAGTTGCGTTGTACTTATGATAAAAGGTGGTCTAATGAGTAAAAGTTTCCTTAGAAATGTGATTGGTGAACACATGATAATTTTGGGGAAAAATAACACACAGGTTGTCATTGTTAATGCTGATTTGGCAGGAACATGCAGAAACAAAAAATTTATAGATATGTTTCCTGAACGTTCATTTAACACAGGGATAGCTGAACAGAATATGGTGTCTTTTGCAGCAGGTTTGGCTTGTGAAGGGTTTATTCCATATGTGTTTTCTATGGCTCCTTTTTTAATTATGAGAGCATGTGAACAGTGTAGAACCGATGTTGCATACGGCAACCGTAATGTAAGGTTGATAGGTGTGTATGCAGGAGTGTCGGGAGGTATATCAGGTGCAACTCATTGGGCAATAGAAGATATTGGAATTATGACATCTATTCCGGGTGTGTCGGTATTTGAAGTAAGTGATGCAAATATGGCAAAGAATTTACTTGACTATTCGTTGCAGCATGATGGTCCGATGTACATTAGAAGCAGTGTTGAACCGACAGAAGATATTTATCCGGAGGATATTGTGGTTAAACCCGGATGTTCAATTATTGCACGAGAAGGTGATGACGGAGCAATTTTGTGTTCCGGTGTGATGGTTCAGTATGCATTGGTCGCTTCTTGTCAAATAGAAGAACGCACAGGAAAGAAAATAAGGGTAGTTGATTTGTACTCATTAAAGCCGATAGATAGAATGGCAATACTTGATGCTGCTAAAACCGGCTTGTTGTTGGTTGTTCAAGATCATAATATTTACGGGGGATTGGGAAGCATTGTAGCAAAGGAGATTGTCGAGATGGAATTAAAGGTAAGATACAAGGTGTTAGGCATCCCGGATCGGTTTGTAGCTATGGCACATGCAGGTTACCTTTATGAAAAATTCAACATGAACAGCCATGGTATAGCTGAAACTATATATAATATGCTTTAAAGAGAGATGTGCAATGAAAAAAATTGTTGTTACCGGAGCGACAGGGTTTATAGGTGTTCATTTGATAGAAAAGTGGATTGACCGCGGTGCTGAAATATATGCAGTAGTTCGACCTTCAAGTAAAAATATTGCTCGATTGCCAAAGTGCAGTAATGTTCATGTTGTTGAATTAGAAATGGGATGTTATGAACATCTTTTGAACATTGTAGGTGATGCTGATTTTTTTTACCATCTTGCATGGGAAGGCGCACGTGTACCTTATAGAGATGACGGTTTGATGCAGAGTCACAATTATGATTGTGCAATACAAGCTTATGATACAGCGAAAAAACTAGGATGTTCTTTTTTTCTTGGTTCCGGTTCTCAGGCTGAGTATGGCTCTACAACCGGACTGGTTGATGAAAAATATCCATGCAATCCAACTACTGAATATGGAAGGTATAAATTTAAGGCAGGTATGGATTTGCTGGAACGTGCGAAACGCGATGGAATAAAGTTAATCTGGACAAGAATATTCAGTCTGTATGGACCATATGATTTTTCTAAGACGCTCGTTATGTCTTCTATTGATAAGATGCTTAAAAATGAACCTGTTCAGATGACAGAAGGAATTCAGTTATGGGATTATTTATATGTGTCAGATGCAGCTGAAGCGTTTGTCCTGCTTGCAGAAAAAAAATGTGACAGCGGTGTATATAATATTGCATCAGGAGAATATAAGCAGCTACGTTCTTTTGTTGAGGATATAAAAACCGTTTTGAAAAGCGAAAGTGACCTGCAATTTGGAGTTATTCCATATGGATCCAATGGACCTGTAAACTTAATGCCTGACCCTTCAAAAATCAAATCGTTAGGGTGGCTGCCAGCAGTAGGTTTTTATGAAGGCATAAGAAGGATAAGTATTTTAGATAAATGTGGTAACTGATTCGTAAAGTATACCTTTTTCAAAATTTGTTAAAATAAACTCTTATTATATGTTTAATGATGGACGTACTACATAATGGACGTAGTAAACAAAATCATCTAGGTGGTACGACAATGGTGTCTTCAATTTTCTCGATGAATATTTATTCGAAAGACAGGGCGAACGCATCTAAATTAAAAATATTACTAATATTATCAATGATTTACCTTGATTTTGTATAAATAATATGCGATAATATCTATATTAGTAATACGGAGATGCTATGAGTAAACCAGATTTATCGCAATACCCTGAAATTCCACAAGGTTGCCTAATAAATGAGAACAAAACGTTTGGCTTGTTTCAAATATATCGAAATATCAGTATAAAAGATCCGATTACCGGAAAAGTTAAACACACAAGAGAAACAATAGGCTCGATTAAAAATGGAATTTTTACTTTCAGCAAAACATACCTATTGGCGGAACAAAATAGAGAATTGTCATCCAAAATTGATTCTATGAGCGCAGTGAATCAAGTAACTTTGGAAACTAATTCTCAAAAGTCATGTGAAAGAGCATCTGTTCCTGCATCTAAGGACCATGATGATAAAAAGCCTGAATTATCAATTGAGGATAAAATCTGTCAAAAGCTTAATGAAGCGTTGAATAAAACAAACTTTGACGAAAGAAATCCTGGTCGAATAGAAATTCCAATGCTTACGATTGTGTTAGGTTCAATCATGAGTGCTCTGTGCGGAGATACGGGCTGCGTGGAAATCAGTGAGGCAATTAACCGGCGGTTCAAAACTTTTTTTCAGGAAAATAATCTTTCTGAACTTGTCGTTGATAATTGTTCTCATGATACAGTACGTAAAGCATTGATGCTGGTTGAACCAGAATCATTAAATTCTTTGTATGCCGAGTTAATTTCTCCTTTGCTTAAGACCTGCGACAGGATAATTGCTGCAGACGGACAGGCGATTAAAGCTACAGGAAAAACTTCACCTGAAGATGAAAACAAGCACGGCATATACATGTTAATGAATTTCTATGATGCCACAAATCGAGTATGTCTTTACCATCGCCTGATTCAACGTAAGGAAAATGAAATTACCGTAGGTCCGGATTCTTTGAGGAAATTAAATCTAAAAGGGGCGGTTGTTACTGCAGATGCTATGAGCTGTCAGGTAGAGTTTGTCAATGCGGTAATCAGTAAAGGAGCTGATTATTGTCTGTCACTTAAAGGTAATCAGAACAAATCGTTTGATGAGATTAGGTATATTTTCAACAGTACTCATTCTGATCAGATTATCAAATATGAACCTGAGGTCGAAAAGGATCATGGCAGAATTGAACAATATAAAGTTTCCATAATCAGAGGCTCACTGTTGTCGCCAGTTATAAAAGAAAAATGGTTGGGAATAGAAGGGGGAAGTTTGGTTAAAATAGAAAGAAACAGCACCAAACAAACCACAAATAAAGATTCCTGGGAAGAACGATATTATATTACCTCTTTGCCTCCTGAAAATGATGCGGCAAAAAGGATATCGGAGGTAGTCAGAACCCATTGGAAAATTGAAAATAATCTTCACTGGTGTCTAGATGTGAGATTTTCACAAGATCGCATGCAGGCTAACAATCCAAATTACATAGCCAACAGAAGTGCCTTAAATAAGCTGGCGCTGGCTTACCTGGAAAATTACAGATTTTGGTTATGGAACAAAGGGTATGAAAAAAAGGTGATCAGCATAAATCAATTGCAGAAACGGTGTTATGACCCTAAAATGGCTTTAGAATGCGTAGCATCTTCTTTAGGTATTGTCTAGCGTTTTTTGATGCGTTCGCCCTGGGTAAATGGAGTTAGACATCAAGTATAATGTACGCAGAAAAAGATAATTTTGAAGATTCCAAACAATAATGTTAGTTCATGCCAATGACGTTGCCAGGGGTGGAGAGCAAGGCTAAATTTCAATTAGCTTTGTTGACAACAGAAATGGATAATGCGATACACGTTTACTTATAGTACGCATCAATAAAGTTGGTACTGTCTCTGCTATAAATAAAAATAGAGTAATAAAACCGTTATTGGACTAATTGTACGAGGTGGATGTCTTTGGGGGATAACAAATGGGATTGTTTATAAATACCAATGTGTTATCAATAAATTCTAAACGAAATCTCGACAGGAACGGAAATTGTGTAAAGCATGCAACACAACGTCTTGCCTCAGGTCTGCGTATCAACAGTGCAAAAGATGATGCTGCTGGACTTTGCATTGCAAATAGGATTACATCCCAAATTAATGGTCTTGAGCAGGGAAATAGGAATGCTCAGGATGGTATATCCTATTGTCAAATCGCTGAAGGTGTGATGGATGAAATGACTAATATCTACCAACGTATCCGTACATTAGCTGTACAGTCGGCAAACGGAACAAATTCAGATCTAGAACGTCAGGCTATTCAGCAGGAGGTATCTGTTTTATGCGAAGAAATAACTAGAATTGGGGAAGATACCACCTATGGTGGTACACATATTTTGAACAAATCCTTAACAGAGCCGACTGTTTTTCAAGTGGGCGCCTATAGCAATGAAACAATCAGCCTGGACCTTACTTCTGGGTTTCGGTTAGATGATGTTTTTACAGAACTATATGAAAATTCTGATGCCCAGAATCGGGCCTTGCTTACGAGAGGGGTTACAAGAAAAGTTGAGATCTCACAAAGTGGCAACTCTCCTGCTTTTTCTGTAGTAGCAGACTATGATGCTCCTAGGGGCGAATACACTATTGAAGTTAAGCAGATTTTGGATTGTACTGAAGTTCAAAAGAGTATTCAGTTTCTCGAAAAAGATGAAGATGGTTATTATATTGAAGATCAACTTATAACATATGGGGCAGGCTCTATTCATATTGAATTAGGCTCCGGAGATGACGCTTGTTCACAGACAATACAAGTGGATGAAGGAGATACAATTAATGATATTGCTACTAAAATTAATAAGAGCTATTTCTATGATGGTTTGCCGGTGTTATGTCATTGCTCTGATTATAATGAGACACATTCATATGATTCGAGAGGGTGTAAAAATATGTTAATTTATACCCTTAAGGGAGAAGATTACAAACCTCCATTCTCAATCAGTACAACAGGAGATGAAAAACTAAGGGAGTTCGATTGCTATATCAGTCCTGAATCAAACATCAATCATAGAGACGACAAAGGTTGGTATCTATACAGCAAAGGGCAGGATACCGTTATTGAAGTTGATGGTGTGAGTTTTCAAAGGGATGATTACATGCCTATTTACGATTCTGAAAGACGACTCCACATTACTCCAAATCGGGTTTCCGGACCTATAACTGTCAGAATTGATCCCGAAACATATTTTCCCGTGGAAACAGAAGAAAACGCTCAGGCAACAATTGATGCTGTAGATAAATTTATCAGTTATATCGGCAGAAAAAGAGCAGAAATTGGAGCTGTTCAGAATCGTATTGAATCTGCAATAAATCAACAGTCAATTTCTGTAGAGAACTTATCTGATGCTAGAAGTCGCATCCGTGACGTTGATTATGCAAATGAAAGTGCTGAGCTTGTACGGAATAATATTTTGGAGTCATCATCAGAAAGTATTCTGATCAACGCAAATCAGTCAAAAGAGATAATTCTGTTATTATTGCAAAAATGAATTTCCTATATTTCGGTCATTAATAAAATACCGTAAAGAGAGGGAAAGCGGAAAAAGGCATTTCATCATGTGTTTATTTGTGTTTTTCTCATCGAATTATATCTTCCTAGATGTTACAGGAGTTTGTGGTTGACAAACTTGCTATGGTCTATTCTTTAATTTTTCTTCTAACCAATCTGTACTTGATTCGTATCCTCTTTGTTTTTAATTCTTCTGTATATCTCTCAGTGAAGATTAGTGTAAAGTAAAATTTTATAAAGAAGAAAACGTAAGTGCTTCTGCTAACCGAGTCCTCAACAAATTACATGTTATTTTAAGATATTCCTTAATTTTGGGGTGTACGTTAAGGTTTGCTGTCTGAATTTATGAACAGCTAAAAATTAGGCATGGAAATTGCTTTATATACTGTATGGATAATCCGGAATAATAACAGATATCCTGTATAGATCTTAATTGGTAGTTATTAAATGTGAAGAGGATTAAAAAATGGTTAGATTAACTAATGTACAGGGCGCTTTATTGGATTCAATCATCAGACAGACCGGCGAACTTCTTCATGCAATAGAAGAAAACAGAATTAAGGATGCCGCCAGACTTTACTCTCTGCGCAAGAGAAATCTGTCCATTTTGTCAAACATTAAAACTGAAGATCTTAACAAGTTAAACAACTATCCTGCTTTCATGGCATGCCTACATGATTTCAATGCCAGAATAGCGTCAGTATAGTTTCTGTTCATTCTTTTTAAGCGTACAGCCGGGTTGCCGTCATAGACCGTAATCCGGCTGTCGTGT
>JAEEGI010021230.1_pt1 | contig 12920 bp, 10 predicted proteins | sample 8958751 | NCBI WGS metagenome assembly JAEEGI01 (sample SAMN16246545, study PRJNA631951) | gut metagenome | biome: gut microbiome; feature: rumen; material: KS-attached | host: Bos | place: Iran: Karaj | collected 2018-10 | reverse complement strand
TCATCTCCATCGTCATCACGCTCTGCGGCACCATCGCCATGGAGGTGCTGCCCATCGCGATGTATCCCGACCTGATCCCGCCGACGGTCTCCGTTTCGACAAACTATCCCGGCGCTTCGGCCGAAACCATCGCCTCCACCGTCAACGCGCCCCTGGAAGTGCAGATCAACGGCGTCGAGAACATGCTCTACATGACTTCGTCGGCTTCCTCCGGCGCCGGCACGGGCAGCTTGACGGTCTACTTCTCTCTTGGCACCAACCCCGACATGGCGTTGGTCAACGTCTGCAACAAGGTCAATCTGGCCCAGACGCTCCTGCCCCAGACTGTCCGAGCACTCGGCGTCAGCGTTGTCAAGCGCTCGCCCTCGTTCCTGCAGTTCTTCACCATGTACTCGCCCGACGGCCGCTACAGCGACGTCTTCATGCACAACTATCTGCAGATGAACGTCGTCGACGATCTCAAGCGCATCGAGGGCGTCGGCGACGCCCAGATCTTCGGCTATGCCTCCTACTCCATGCGCATCTGGCTGGATCCGAGCAAGATGGCCAAATTCGGCGTCACCGTCACCGAGGTGGCCGCCGCCATCCAGGAGCAGAACTCCCAGTTCGCCCCAGGGCGCCTGGGCAACGCCCCCTCGCCTGAGGACACTCTCCTGACCTGGCAGATGGACACCCTCGGTCGCCTTCCTGAGCCCGTTGACTTCGAAAACATCATTCTGCGCACTGGAGATGCCTCCTCGAAGTTGCTGCTGAAGGATGTGGCCCGCATTGAGCTCGGCGGGCAGGACTACGCCGTCGACGCCACCTTCAACGGCAAGCTCGCCCGTTCCGGCGGCGTGTGGCTCCTGCCCGGCGCCAACTCCATTGCCACCGGCGATCGCGTCAACAAGCGTCTTGAAGAGCTTCGCCGCGACTTTCCTGAAGGTCTGAAGCTTGACATCGTGGTCGACACCAACGACTTCGTCAACGCCTCCATCAATGAGGTTGTGCACACCCTCATTGAAGCCATGGTCCTTGTCTTCTTCGTCGTGTACCTCTTCCTGCAGAACTGGCGCGCCACGCTCATCCCCTGCATCGCCGTGCCAGTCTCCATCATCGGCACTTTTGCCGGCATGCTTGCGCTCGGCTACTCCATCAACACCCTGACGCTTTTCGGCTTGGTGCTCGCCATTGGCATCGTCGTCGACGATGCCATCGTCGTGCTCGAAAACGTCGAACGCATCATGACCACCGAGCACCTGCCGCCCAAGGAAGCCACGGCCAAGGCCATGAGCGAGGTCACCTCGGCCCTCATCGCCATCGTGCTCGTGCTCTGCTCGGTGTTCATTCCGGTCTCCTTCATGGGCGGCCTCGCTGGCCAGATGTACAAGCAGTTCGCCATCACCATTTCGGTCTCGGTCGTTCTTTCGGGCATCGTCGCCCTGACGCTGACGCCTGCGCTCTGCTCCCTGCTGCTGAAGAACCACGGCGACGAAGGCCATACGCCCCGCTTCTTTACCGCCTTCAACTCCTTCTTCAACGTGTGCACCAGCGGCTATGTCGGCACGGTCAACTTCTTCAAGAACGCCCGCTTCTTCAGCTTCCTTATCTTCTGTGGCGTCATCGTCTGCGCATCATTCCTCTTCAAGATCGTGCCCACGTCCCTTGTCCCCAACGAGGATCAGGGCTATGCCCTCGGCACTATCATCCTTGACGACGGCGCATCCACGAACCGCGTGCGCAAAGTCGGGGCGATGGTGAGCGACTTTGCCCAGAACGATCCGACGATGAACGCTGTCACCGTGATCAACGGCTTCGACATCCTAAGCTCCTCGGTGAAGTCCAACTACGCCACCATTTTCTACAGCTTCAAGCACTGGGACGAGCGCAAGGGCGAGGGCTTGGCGGACGCCGACTTCATCAAGCGCGCCGGCATGCTGAACGTGACACAGCCCTCAGGCGTCGTGCTCGGCTTCCTGCCGCCGCCCATTCCCGGCATGAGCAACACCGGCGGCTTCGAAGGCTATCTGCAGTGCACGAACGGCGACGACCTCCATGTCATGGAAGCCAATGCCAACAAGGTCATGGCGGAAGCCTCCAAGCGGCCGGAGATAGCCTCCGCCCGCAGCCTTTTTACCACGGGCTCGCCCCTCATGTACGCCAATCTGGACCGCGAGCGCTGCAAGGACATGGGCATCAACGTGTCCGATGTCTTCACCACCATGCAGGGCACCTTCGGCACCTTCTATGTCAACGACTTCAACATGCTTGGGCGCACCTTCCAGGTTCGCATGCAGGCAGATCAGGAATACCGCATGAAGCCGGAGAACCTGAACGACATCTTCGTGCGCAACAGCAAAGGCGAGATGGTGCCGCTCTCAGCCATCATCACGCTGGAGCGCCGCACTGCGCCTGACACCGTTGACCGCTACAACGTCTTCCCGGCGGCCCACTTCATGGGCAATCCCGCCCCCGGATACACCACGGGCCAGGCGCTTGCGGCCATGGAAGAGGTTGCCAAGGAAGTGCTTCCCAGCGGCTACAACATCGGCTGGGCCGGATCCTCCCTTCAGGAGAAGCTCGCCAGCGCTGACACCTCAACCATCTTCATTCTGGCGCTTGTCATGGTCTTCCTGATCCTGGCCGCCCAGTATGAAAGCTGGTCCCTGCCCCTTGCTGTCCTCACAGCTGTTCCTTTCGGCATACTTGGCGCCCTTGCGGCTACCTACGCACGCAACCTTTCCAACGACGTCTACTTCCAGGTGGCCCTAGTCACCCTCATCGGCCTCTCGGCCAAGAACGCCATCCTCATCGTCGAGTTCGCCGTCGAGGCCTGGCGCGATGGCAGGAGCCTGTCCGAAGCCGCATCCCACGCGGCGCGGCTGCGCTTCCGGCCCATCGTCATGACGTCCCTTGCCTTCATTCTGGGCGTCGTGCCGCTGGCCGTCTCCACCGGCGCTGGCGCCAACAGCCGCCACGCCATCGGCACCGCCGTCATCGGCGGCATGCTGTTCGCCACCTGCATCGCCACACTCTTCGTTCCCTATTTCTTCCGCGAGATCATGAACATTTCGTTGCGCCTTAGAGGTCGGCGCGATCCCAACGAGAGAAAGGACGAAGAGGAAGGGAGGCTCGACATCAATGTGTAGTACCTTTGCCCGATTCTGCGCCGTCCTCTGCATCGCCCTTCTCATAGAGGCCTGCTCCTTCGCGCCCAAATACGAGCGCCCGGGACAGGAGCTGCCCGCCTCCTGGAAAAACGTGCAGCTCGACGGCAAGCTCCTGCACATGGACTGGTGGACGCGCTTCAACGATCCCGTCCTGAACGGCCTCGTCAAGGACGCCCTGGCCAGGAACCAGGACCTGGCCCAGTCCATGGCCAAGATCGAGTCCGCGGCCGCGCAGGCCGGCGTGGCGTCGTCCGCCATCTGGCCCCAGGTGTCCGGACAAGCCCAGGCCACCGGCAATCTGGCCTCTGAAAAGGCTGCCAACATCACGCCCTTCGACGTCTCCGGCATGTCCCGCAGCACGACCGCCTACCAGGGCGCTCTCGCGGCTTCCTGGGAGCTCGACTTCTGGGGCAAGGCCAGAAACGCCTACACGGCGCTGACCGACATCCTGCTCGGCACGGTGGTCGGCTACGAGGCCCTCCGACTCTCCGTCGCCGGCCAGGTCTGCCAAAGCTACTTCCAGATGCTCGCCCTCGACATGCAGCTCAAGACCGCCAAGCGCACTCTGCGCACGCGCGAAGAGGGCCTGCGCATCTACACGGCCCGCTACAAGCAGGGCGACATCACCGAGCTCGACTGGCAGCGCGCCAAGGCCGAGGTGGAGACGGCCCGCGCCCAGGTGCACGCCTCCACCATGTCCCTCGACAGCGCCGAGGCCTCGCTGGCCGTGCTGACCGGTCGCTCGCCCAAGGACATCGCCGAGGCCGCCATGCCGCGCGGCGCGGCCATCGAAACGCTTCCCGCCGTGCCGGTCATCCCTGCCGGACTGCCCTCCGAGCTGCTTGAGCGCCGTCCCGACATCCGCGCGGCCGAGTACAGCATCATGGCCACCAATGCCCAGATCGGCGTTGCCCGGGCCCAGTTCTTCCCCTCCATCTCCCTGACCGGCCTCACGGGCACCCTGTCCGCCGCCGTGGCCAGCCTCTTCACCGGTCCGGCTGCTATGTTCACCTACGGCGCCGCTGCCTCCGTGCCCCTCTTCGACGGCGGCCGCAACTGGTACAACCTCAAGGATGCCGAGGCGCAGAAGAAGCAGGCCATCGCCGTGTACCGCAAGACCGTGCAGAGCGCCTTCAGCGATGTCCGCAGCAGCCTCACGGCCCAGCGCGAAAGCGAAGGTGTGGTCAAGGCAACCAAGGCCCAGCTCGACAGCCTGCGCCGCGCCGCCGACCTGGCCCGCCTCCAGTACGACAACGGCTACACCGACTACCTCACGGTCCTGGATGCCGAACGCGCTCTCTTCAACGCCGAGCTCGCCTACGCCAACGCGCTTCAGAACAGGCTCAGCTCCGTTGTCAGTGTCTGCATGGCCCTTGGTGGCGGATGGCAGGATCCTCACGACACCCCGCCCTTCTTCGGGCCCGACGCGGCCAAGCTCGTCGAGCGCCAGGAGCGGGGTATCGCGCCTGCAGGCGCCAATCCTGAGATCCGCTAGCCCCGTTCTTGGCTTGTCTTCATAGCGCCGTCCTTTTCAAGCCCTCCGGTAGCCCCGCCTTCAGCGTGGAACAGCCGGAGGGCTTAAGTTTTCCCATGGGGAGACGATAAGAGGGACAGGCTGGACTGCCTTGGACGGGATGACCCCGTCGGGAGCGGCCGCCTGCACGGTGTCCCTATGCTGACTCAACGCTCCATCCCCTCTCCCTGCTTCCTGCGGTGCCTCGCTCTGGCCTGCGCGCTGTCCGCAGCCTTCCTGCTTCCCCTGCCGGTCGAAGCTGCAGGAACGGAGCAGGCTTCCTACGGCAAGCCTGCCTCAAGCTTCCGCATACGCCAGACCAGCGGCTCCGTTGGACGCGCCCAGCCCCTCCAGATGGCCGATGCCGACCGCAGGACATCCCCTGTTTCCTCCGGTCGCTCCACCCGTTCCGCCCGGCCCCCCAGAAGCGGGGCGGCCAAGGTTGCAGCCGGCGTCCATGGCGCCCCCTGGGCCTTCAGCGACGGTCCCAGCTCCAAGATCTGGCTTAGCGAAGGCGTGGACGGCATGCTGCTCAAGGAGCATGCGCTCAAGAACAGCAGAAAGGCCGCGTCTGCACCAGCCCCGGCGCAACGGCAGGAGGCCGGTCGCAGGGTTGCCAGGAGGCAGAGCCGAAGCGAGGACGGCATCCGCCTCAGCATAGACCGCCAGTCGCAGGAATGGCGCCAGGACGACATCGCCCTGCGCGATGTCGACGAAAAGGTTGCCATGGACAGTCACCACCGCGTGAGCGCCCTTGCCGGCGTCAAGGAGGACGACCTGAGCATCGGCCTTGGCCCCCAGTTCATCGTAAAGGACAGCTCGCAGGTGCACGAGCACGTCGGCCGTAGCGACGACCCCGAGGTTGACGCCGGCATCGGCATGCAGTTCCAGCTCGACTTCTAGCCTGCCTTGAGCATCCACCCAGAGGCAGTCATAAATTTGACAAGCAGTCTGCGGACGCCATGTGGCTCTGCAGAGGAGGCTGTCCGCGCAGGCGCCTAGCTGTGTGCGGACCAAGATATTTCCCAGCAAGGGCTGGTCATCGCATCTTGACCATCTTCCCTGTCAGCCGAGGCCCTGCTGGGAGTGCGCCCTGTGTATGCACGGGAGCAAGAAAACGCCCGTCCGAAGCGGAGTGGTTCCGCTGAAGGCGGGCGCTTCTCGTTTCTTTTCGCTGCCGGACGACTCGGTGGCTGACTGGGGTCGCCCCTGCCAGTGCTGGTCATCGTCAGGGTATCCTGAAGGGCGTTGAACTTGGGGTCCGCCTCCGGCAAAGCCTGCGCCGTCTCGCGTGGCCGGGTTTCATGCAGAGGGATTTGCTTCTGCCTGTCTGGACGCGTTTCTGCAGGGCGCGTTCCCTTTTCTTCAGCGCCTCGACAAGCACTGTGAGCATTGCCGCCGGCAGAACGGGAGGCTGAACGCCAGGCCCGCCCCTCCGTCCGCTCGCCGGCGCAGAAGCTCCTGCCGCCTCCAGATCCCGGGAGCGCTCCGGAACTCCGGAGTCGCCAGGCACCTCCGCGCGGCTCTGGGTTCCCAGCGCTCCAGGAAACCGCCGCGAAGGCAAGGCAGTACTTCAGCGAATGGGACAGGTGGCACAGGGCCAGAGGCCTGCCAGTCAACCGATCCGACCGGGACTACGGAGTGTCCTGCCGCCTCTTCAGGGAAAGGCATCCCCGATGGCAGATCAGGGAAGCCCTGATCCCGCTGATAGAAATGGAGATCTCATGCGAAGGACGTCAAAAGAAGGGCCGGGACTATCTGGACCGGACTCTCGACGCGGCCTGGCACCGCGTGTTTGGATAGCAGAACGACTGCGGCAGGCAGGGGAAGCGACAGCCTCCCTTCATGCCTGTGCTGAGTAGTGACTACCCCCTCTCCCAGTGGGGAGGGGGGTCAAAAATTATGTCGCTTTGGGGGTCAGATTTAATGTCGCTTGACAGCCTGCTCCGGCAGGGAAGGCTCTGCAACCTGCCGGTGGAGCGCCTCGAAAAGCCTTTCTGGGTATGCGCTTGCTGTCTGGCAGGGGTGGCTTCCCCTGCTTCATTTCATCTCGCCTTGACTTGCCCCGCCGTCAAGCAGGAGCAAGCCCAGAAGCCCGGAAGCCGGCGGCGGACCTGGCCTAGGGCGCCTGCTCAAGGCACCAGGCACCCAGAGGCTCGCCACGCGCATCAGGCTACGCGCACCTGGCCTCGTGCATCAGGCTTCGTCATCTATGTTCGCCGGCCTGCACGGTGCAGGGCATGCGCTCTGCTCCCTGACAAGGATCCGCATCGCAGGCGCTCCAGCCTGCACGCCCTTGCCAGGAGCGCCGTGCTGGCCAGCCAAGAGCTCCACAGTTCGGCCACCCAGATTGGCGGCCCAGTTCAGCAGGGAGGCGAGAAAAGCGTCCGCGAGTCTGCGGATGGCGATCTTGCTTGCGGCTCGTGCGCGGGGCCGGCTTGCCCTCCCTGGCAGTCCACGTAAAGATTTGAGCACGTATGGACAGAGCCCTCCCCGAATTGTCGGCCAGGGTCCGCCTGCCCGCAGCACACGGCTCCGCCAGGCGCACAGCCTCAGCCAGGGCGCCAAACTCCGCTCGAAGCGCAGGGCGGCGTCTGCCCGGACACGCCGCTGCCACAGCCTCGCCTCAGGGGAACGTCTGCCAGCCGTTTGGCCATGCGGAGAGCGGGCATTGGCGCCTCGCCTTGGCGCAGCCGTCGCTGACGCCCTGGCAAGGGCTGGTGCCCCGCCTGCGGACAGAGCAAAAAAGCCTCCCTGCCAGTGGAGGCGGGGAGGCCTGGAATTTGGGAGGGGCAGGAGCGCTATTCGGCGCCCTCCATGCCGGTTTCACCCTTGAAGTCCTTGCGGCGGCTCCAGAGCTGCATGTCCTGCATCTTCTTGCGGCGCATGCGCTGCAGGGACTTGCAGGCCAAGGAGGCACCCTTCTTCAGGCCCCACTTTGCCTTGTATTCTTCAGGCGTAAGGCCGTGCTGGGCCAGGTGGCGCTTCGTGAGCATCTTGAATTTCGCGCCGCACTCGAGGCACACGACAGAGCTTTCGCGGACGGCGTCCCTGGGATCCACGGCGGGCTCAACGGCGCCGCCAAGACCTTCGCCGGCGCCTTGCATCTGGCGGATGCCCTGGGCAACTTCTTTGGCATACTGCACGATTTCCTGCGCAGTCATGGAGCGGACACCAGCCTGGGCGCGGGTGATGGAAAGGGCCTGGACAAAGGCATCGTCGTTCTGCATGTCAGCCATGATATCTTCTCTCCTGATTTGCTGTACCTGCTCCCTGAAAGGGGACAGGCTGTTGATGTGATGAGCTATGATTGCAACATGCAGCGGAGGATGTCAACAAAAAAGATGCAGAACGCAGGTAAAAGTGCGCAATTTTCTCTCAAGAATTCTGTAGAAGGGTCTTGGCATGGTCACGGAACCCAGAAAAGCGCAGGCCAACTGCTCGTTGACATACAGGACGATGCAGGCTGGTCTGAGCCCTGCTGCAGCGCTCATCCCCCTGGAGAGGACAGTCTTGTCCGAAGACGCGACCTGCCCCCCGAAGATGGCCACGCCTGCAGATTCGCTTCTGCCTTCCTGCCGATCGTCTGGCTGCAGAGCGCTCAAGCGTCCTCCTGCCCCTTGCCAGATCGCATGCGGGCCGCGACAGAGCGTTCTGGCGCCAGAAGAGCAGATGACAGGACGTGGCGATGAGGCGCTTCGGGGGAACGCAGAGCAAGCCGATGCCCTCGCCTCGATGCGCATGACGTGGCCGAAGTCGTCGTATTTCATGGGGTTCGCGCAATGTACGCCATGCTGTTCGCCATGGTGTGGCAACGAAGCCCGATGGGAGGGGGCATGGCGCCAGAGGCTGTCGAAGCCCTAGGCGAGGCAGGACGCAGCGTGCGCGTGCCGCACGCCTTGTGCCGAGCCAGTCAAAGTGCGTGGACGTGGGCAGGGCCATGCAGGTCTGGCAGGAGGTCGTCTTGGCGACAGTCTGGATGCCCCTGAGGATGACGTCCTAGCGGGCCGGCATGAGGACAAAGGGCAGGTCTTCGGGCAAGGGGTGCGGGGACATTTCGGGCATGACAGGCACCTGCTCTGGCTGCGGGGCTCGAAGTTCTTTCTGGGAGAGGGTGCGCGGAGGATGCCGGCATGTCCGGCTGGCAAAGCAACAAGGCCCCCTGCGCCGCGCGCAGGAGGCCTGTACAGCAAGCCTGGCGCTGTGCGCTATTTGAGGAATCCGTTGATGATCTGCTCTTCGGCCTCATGCTCGGTGAGGCCCAGGGTCATGAGCTTGATCAGCTGCTCGCCGGCAATCTTGCCTATGGCAGCCTCGTGCATGAGTTCGGCGTCCACGTGGTTGGCGGTGAGGGAGGGGACAGCCTCGATGCGGCCGTGCTCCATGATGATGGAGTCGCACTCGGTGTGGCCGTGGCAGGGGGCGCTGCCCTCGATGCAGGCATCGAACTTCTGGTAGGAATTATCCCTGGCAACGGAACGCGAGACTACATCGGCGCTAGAGCCTTCGCCAGCGAGCTCGACCTTGTAGACGCTGGTCGCCCACTGCTCGCCGTGGGTCATGAGGCGCTCGCGCACGAGGAGCTTGGCGCCCTTGCCGAGCTTGGCCAGAGTGACGCGCTCGGTGGAGTCCACGCCCTTGATCTGGGTCATCTCCATTTCCATGAGGCTGTCCTCGTCCATGACCACTTCGGTCTGGGGATTGAGGATACGCTTGCCCATGCCGTCGCCCTCGCCGTAGTGCTTCTCGGCGTAGCGCACCTTGGCGTTCTTGCCGACGTGGAAGCGGTGGATGCCGTCGTGCTCGGAGTCCTGGCCCCCGCAGTTGTGGATGCCGCAGCCGGCCACGATGTCCACGTCCGCACCGTCGCCCACGTAGAAGTCGTTGTAGACGGTCTCCTTGTGGCCGGAGGCCGTGACCACCACGGGGATGTGGACCGTCTCGCCCTTGGTGCCGGGCTTGATGGCGATGTCGATGCCGCTGCGGTCGACCTTGGTCGTGATACTGATGTTCTCCGTGCTCACGCGGCCGCAGAGCTGGCCGTTGGAGCGCAGGTTGTAGGCGCCTTCGGGAAGCTCCGTGATGTCGGCCACCTTGGTGAAGAGCTGCTTGGTAATGGCGTCGAGCTGGTTCATGGCTTGCCTCCTTGCCGGCTAGAGCGTCTTGACTTTCTCACAGGAGGCCTGGGCCTCGTCCAGACTGGTGAGCAGGGGGAAGATTTCTCGCCTGGGTCCGAGCTTCTCGATGCTCCCCTGCTTCATGACCGCGATTTCGTCGGCGATGTTCAGGATGCGCTCCTGGTGGGAGATGACGACGATGGAGCTGTCCTTGATGGCTTCGCGCATGGAGGCGAAGATGGTGATGAGGTTGTTGAAGCTCCACAGGTCGATGCCGGCCTCGGGCTCGTCGAAGATGGCGATGCGGGGCTTGCGGGCGAGGACAGTGGCAATCTCGATGCGCTTGAGCTCGCCGCCAGAGAGCGAGGCGTTGACCTCGCGCTTGATGTAGTTCTTGGCGCAAAGCCCCACCTGAGAGAGGTAGTCGCAGGCATGGGTGAGGGAAAGCTCACGGCCGGCAGCGATGCGCAGGAGGTCGAGCACCCGTATGCCCTTGAAGCGAACGGGCTGCTGGAAGGCGAAGCCGAGGCCCATGCGGGCGCGCTCGGTGATGCTCTTGGCGGTCACGTCCACGCCGTCCATGAGGATGCTGCCCGCCGTGGGCGTCTCGATGCCGGCAATGAGCTTGGCCAGGGTAGACTTGCCGCCGCCGTTGGGGCCGGTGACGACCACGAACCTGCCGTCGCCGACGGTGAGGTCCACGTTCTTGACAATGGACTTTTTCGTGCCGTCCTTGTCCACCACGTCAAACGAAATGCCTCGCAGTTCAAGCATGCATGCTGCTCCTTTGGCGGGCGCGCATGGCGGACCCCGCTTTTTTTTGGTGCCAATTACAGCATTCGCCGGAAAAAATCCATGACAAAAGCCGCCCCGGCGCGGCCGGCCCCCTCCAGCCAGAGCCGTGGCGGCGGGTTCCTGACCTTTCAGCCAGGACGAGGAGGAGCAAAGGGCAGGGACAAGGAAGAGGAAAAGCGCAGGGGCCCGGCGCCTCCTCGAGGCGCCGGGCCCCTGCGCGAACAGCAGAAGGCTGGCTCTGGCCAGATGCGCTGGCTAGAGGCTCCACCTGCCCCAGTAGTGCAGAACTCGGACCTTGACCTTGGCGTAGGCCTGGCCGGCGCGCTCGTGATCGACGAAAAGACGCGTGGCTATTTCCGAGCTTGCTCCTGGATGGAGTTCGGGGCGGTAGCGCAGTTCAATCCTGCGGACGATGGGCCCGCTCGGCCTAGTTTCGTCCCAGAAGCCCGTGATCTCGACTTCCACGGCTTCCAGCTCCTGCAGGAAGAGCGCCTTTTCGTTGTTTGTGAAGGCTATCCAGAGGTCGAGGGCCTGGTGTTTGCCGTACAGGGGGCCGGCCACGGCCTTGATCACGGCAACGTCGAGGCCGGCCGCTTCAGGACCGGCGGTCCGGGGACCGGCCAGCGCCGGAGCCGCGGCCAGCAGGGCCAGAACAAGCGCGAGAGCGCAGGCCTTCCAGCAGCGCTTGAAGGGAAGGGTGCGTGGCATGGCGAACTCCTTGAGGATGTGACGCTACTTGTCCGTAGTCGTGGAGAACTGGCGCTTCCAGGTGCCGGGCTGGTCACCAGGAGCGAGCACGAGCTTGAAGTGCGCGGGCTTGACGCCGGGCTCAGGCTCGCCCATGGTCTGCTCGAGCACGCCGGTGAGCACGAAGCCGGAGCCCTTGGGCTCGACCTTCTTGAGCACAGGCTCCTCGCCAAGGTCGCCGAGACCGTCGATGGCCACGAAGTAGCCCTTGTCCGTCATGACGGTGTCTGCCAGCATGCCGCTCTTCGGCGCGACGTGCGTCTTGATGACGCGGCCCGTGAAGCGCAGGGCAGCCAGCTCGACTGCCTTGCGGGAGATGAAGTAGTTGAACTGCTCGGGACGGCCCTTGAAGATCGCGGGCTCATCGTCGCGGCTGACTACTTCGCCGGGGGCGAGGGCCTGGCCGGCAACGGTGAAGAGCGGCGCGTCCTTGGGCAGGGGCTTCCCGCCCTCCTCCTTGAGGCGATCATTCTCGGCGTGGCGCGACATGGCAGAATCGAAGGCGCCGAAGAGGGCGGCGGCCACGACGTTGGCCGGATTGCCGGCATAGTCCTTCTCGCCGTTCAGCTCCACGTAGCCGTGGATGGTGAAGGTGTCCTGGAGCAGAGCCTCGGCCTCCTTCTGGGAGAGGGCGGTTGCAGGCGAGGGAATGGCAAGGCTCAGGGCCAGCGCAAGGCTGGCCAGCAGGAAAAGGCGGGATTTCATAAGGTATGCAGAGAGTTGCATAGGTGTCTCCTTGCCGGCCAGGCGCGGCGCCAAGGCAGGCGGAAAGGTTGAAGTCAAGCTTGAAGTCAAGCACTCGGAACTAGGCTGGCAGCAGAGGCCGGGAGCGGGTCGGCTAGACGCCGCGCAGAGCCGGAGCTTGCGCCGTTCCGGAACAGAGGTTGCCTCCGGAGCGCTCCCGCAGGGCAAAGCTAGCGCTTTTGGGCTCGATCTGGCAATGCGCAGGCAGGGCAAACGCGGACGCAGCCTCCCGCCGCGGACCGGAATAAGGCCAAGCCTTCAGCGATGGAGCGGGGCCTGCGCAGCATGCCGGCATCGAACAGGCCGGAAGCGAAAACGCTAGAAGGTCACGGAGTCGAAGATCTGCTCCAGGGTGTCGGATTCGCCCTTCTGGGTGACGACCTGCAGCTCGCTGTCGTCGGCCTTGCCGGTGACGGTGACGTTGAGCTTCTGGCCGTTCAGTTCCGCGTCGAAGTCGACGTAGTCGTCCTTCTGGGCGTTGAACGTGGGCTTGACGTTCATCTTCTTGACGAGTTCCCCGGCAAAGGCTTTGGCGTTGGCGCCGCTGGCCGGGAAGTAGGCAATGGAGATGGCCTCGCTGCCGTCCTGCTTGAGCAGGGTGCAGCCGCCCTGCATCTGCTTCGTGATCCAGCCCTGGGGAACCTCAACCGTGAAGGCCGTGCCCATGGCGGACTTGCACTGGAGCTTTTCGGCCATGGCGCAGGAAGCAAGGCCGAGAACGAGGGCGAGAGCGAGGATAATTTTCTTCATGACTGTCTCCTTGTCCTGTAAAAGGTAGCTGAATGCAGAGCTTTACGCCCCGCCTTTCCTGCATGTCAAAGGATATTCTGCAAAGGCGGGACCCTGTCCAGGACG
>JAEEGI010021228.1_pt1 | contig 12920 bp, 9 predicted proteins | sample 8958751 | NCBI WGS metagenome assembly JAEEGI01 (sample SAMN16246545, study PRJNA631951) | gut metagenome | biome: gut microbiome; feature: rumen; material: KS-attached | host: Bos | place: Iran: Karaj | collected 2018-10 | reverse complement strand
ATAGTCTGATGGTGGCGTAGTATCGAATTTTCGGTATACGTCTTCCGCGTATAGGGGAAGGATCCCTTTAGCGGAGCTTAAGCCTGCACCGGCTGTCACACATTTCATGGAAGAAAGGGGGCGTGGCAATGAGTGCTGTATCTAATACAATATTCAATAATTATCTGACGGCCTACGGCGCCCCGAAGATATCCAAGTACGACACTCACAAGAAGAGTGAGCTTCGAAGTACTTATAATTCCATTGTCAAAGCAAATAAAGATGCTCCCTGGTATCTTCCTGTAAATGATCAGGAGGCTAAGATCGGTGCGATCGGACTTAAAGAGTCCGCCAGATCATTGCGCTCTTCACTTGCGGAAGTCGGCGGTCTTGAAGAGGACGGTGCATTCAACAAAAAGCATGCGGCTTCAACGGATCCCGATATCGTATCCGTCGATTACATCGGCGACAACAATTCGGATTCGATTCCTTCCTTTGACATCGAAGTAAAGCAGCTTGCTTCTCCCCAGGAGAACACGGGTAAGTTCCTTTCGGATATTCCCGTTTCACTTCCGGAAGACAATTATTCCTTTGATGTCGGAATAGGTGATATGAACTACGAATTCCAGTTCCATATCTCCGACGGTGAATCCAACAAAAACATCCAGCAGAGACTCGTTAGGCTTGTGAACAATGCGGGCATCGGTCTCAGTGCATCAATAGAAGAGCGCGGAATGCAGTCCGCCATAAAGATCGTATCCGATTCAAACGGCATCACCCTCGGAAAGAACACCATCTTCTCCATCAGCGATGACAGGACTTCCAAGGCATCCGGTTCGGTCGAATATTTCGGACTCGGACAGGTGAGCAGTTATCCTACCAACGCACTGTTCACATTGAATGGAGAAGACAGGCATGCATCATCCAATCATTTCACGATCGGCAAGATGTATGAAGTTACGCTTAACAGCACAAGTCCCGAAGGAAAGCCCACCACCATAAATGTCAAAGCCGACATTGATTCCGTGGAAGAAAATGTAGGCCAGCTGATTGGCAGCTTCAATGAATTCCTCAAAGCGGTAAATTCATATTCCGGACAGGGCATCAAGACGAGAGTCCTCGATAACGAGCTGAGCGGCATAACCGGAGCATATAAGGATGCGCTCGGAGAGCTCGGCATCAATATTGAAGACGGCGGATCACTTTCGATCGACTCCGATAAGCTCAGAAGTGTTGCGGGTGAAAGCGACGATATCGGCAAGACCTTCAGTACTCTCAAAGATTTCTCGAATTCGATGATGAAAAAGAGTGCGCAGGTTTCACTCGACCCGATGCAGTATGTAAACCGCAAGATCGTCGCATACAAAAACCCCGGACACAACTTCTCATCGCCTTACACTTCAAGCATATACAGCGGAATGATGTTCAACTTCAGCTGCTGATAAAATCACAAAGCAAAAGCCCTGCGGATCGATTTCCGCAGGGCTTGATTTTTTTGATGCTGCAGTGAAACAGCGTAAGCCTCCGCCTGTTTTACAATTCTTTCCCGGCAACTTCAAGCGCCGATGCGATGACCTTGTCCATGTCGAAGTACTTATATACTCCGAGCCTTCCTCCGAAGATCACGTTCTTCTCTTCGGCTGCAAGTACTCTGTACTGCTCGTAGAGATCATTGTTCCGGTCGTTGTTGACGGGATAATAAGGTTCGTCGCCGGGCTTCCACTCGCTCGGATATTCTCTCGTTATGACAGTGCCGGCGCCTACGCCGAACTCGAAATGCTTGTGCTCTATGATCCTTGTATAGGGCACATCGGCGGATGTGTAATTGACCGCTGCATTTCCCTGGAAGTTGTCACAGTCAGGCAGATATTCTTCTTCAAAACGGAGCGATCTGTATTCGAGTGTTCCGAGTTTGTAATCGAAGTACTCGTCAACAGGGCCTGTGTAGATCACCTTATCGAAGGTATCTTCCTTATCCTCGCGTATGAAATCCTTATATGCTGTGCCGAGCTTTACATCAATGCCGCTCAGCATATTCTCCACAAGCTTCGTATAACCGCCGATCGGGATTCCCTGATATCTGTCGTTGAAATAATTGTTGTCAAAGGTAAACCTTACAGGAAGCCTCTTGATGATGAACGCGGGAAGTTCGGTACACTTTCTTCCCCACTGCTTCTGGGTGTAGCCTTTGATCAGCTTTTCGTAGATATCTTTTCCGACAAGCGATATTGCCTGCTCTTCGAGATTTTCGGGATTCTCCTTAAAGCCGTCCTTCTTCTGCTCGTCGATGATCTTCTTTGCTTCTTCCGGAGTCTGTATTCCCCACATCTTACTGAACGTGTTCATATTGAACGGAAGGTTGTAAAGCTCATCTCCGTATTTTGCAACGGGAGCATTGATGAAGTTGTTGAACTCGGCAAACCTGTTTACATAGTCCCAGACCTTTTTATCGGAGGTATGGAAGATATGTGCTCCGTACTTGTGCACGTTGATGCCGTGTTCTTCGGCGGTGTAGATATTTCCCGCTATATTTTCTCTCTTGTCGATAACGAGACATTTCTTTCCTTTGGACGAAGCTTCATGAGCAAACACTGCGCCAAAAAGTCCGGCACCGACTATCAGATAATCATATCTCATTTAAGATAACCCTTTAAAAGCTCTGCCTTGTCGGTCTTCTCCCAGGGAAGATCAACATCGGTACGTCCGAAGTGTCCGTATGCGCTTGTTGCCTTGTAGATGGGTCTTCTGAGATCGAGCATCTTGATGATTCCTGCGGGACGAAGATCGAAATTCTCTCTTACGATCTCGACAAGCTTCTCATCATCGATCTTACCGGTTCCGAATGTATCTACCATTACGGAAGTGGGCTGTGCAACACCGATAGCATATGAAAGCTGGATCTCACACTTATCGGCAATGCCTGCGGCTACGATGTTCTTGGCAACATATCTTGCTGCGTAAGCTGCGCTTCTGTCCACCTTGGTGCAGTCTTTTCCGGAGAATGCGCCGCCGCCGTGACGGGCATATCCGCCGTAGGTGTCAACGATGATCTTTCTTCCGGTAAGTCCCGCATCACCGTTGGGTCCGCCGATAACGAATCTTCCGGTGGGATTGATGAAGAACTTGGTATTGTCATCGATCAGTTCCTTAGGAAGAACGGGATCGAATACATACTTTTTGATATCCTCGTGGATCTGCTCCTGTGTAACCCTGTCATCGTGCTGGGTTGAAAGTACGACAGCTTCAAGTCTTACGGGCTTTCCGTTCGCATCATACTCTACGGATACCTGGCTCTTTCCGTCTGCCCTGAGATAGGGAAGAGTTCCGTTCTTTCTTACCTCGGTAAGCTTTCTTGTAAGCTTGTGTGCAAGTGAGATGGGATAAGGCATAAGCTCGGGAGTCTCGTTGACGGCATAACCGAACATCATGCCCTGGTCGCCTGCGCCGATAGCTTCGATCTGCTCATCGCTCATCTGGTTCTCTCTTGCTTCGAGAGCCTTGTCGACACCCATTGCGATATCGGGTGACTGCTTGTCGAGTGCAACGAGTACGGCACAGGTATTTCCGTCGAAGCCCTTTTCGGATGAATCATAGCCGATGTCAACGATCGTCTTTCTTGCGATCGCCTGAATATCGACATTTGCCTTGGTTGTGATCTCACCGGTGATGAGAACGAATCCGGTGCAGGTTGCGGTCTCACAAGCTACACGGCTCATGGGATCCTGTTCAACCATTGCATCGAGAATGGCGTCGGATACGGCATCACAGATTTTGTCGGGATGTCCTTCCGTTACGGATTCGGATGTGAAGAGTATTTTTTCCATATTGTTCCTTTCCGGACATATCGTCCATTGCATCTTCATTAAGTCAGAGGACGGGCATTAAAAAAACCGCTTCCAAACAAGAAGCGGATTCAAAATACGGGCTATTTATTCATCCTCTTATTGTTCGAAATATCGCTCAGGTGGGCACCTTCCGTTTCCGGGGTTGCCGTGGCTTCATCGGTCCTATGTACCTCTGCCAACTCTGAATAAGAGACTTATTAACTTATATAAGAACCTACTATAATCGCAGGCTTATGTCAACAGATTTTATTGATCAGCCGGTCATCAGCTTAAAGCCGCGGTAATCGGTTTCCCTGTCAACCACCTTGATATCGGCACCGAGATTCTTCAGCTTGAGATGGAAGTCCTCGTATCCTCTCTGGATGTAGCGGATGTTGTCGACTGCGCTCTCTCCCTCGGCAGCAAGAGCCGCAAGCACAAGAGCTGCTCCCGCTCTTAAGTCCGGTGCAGCAATGCCTGCTCCGGTGTATTTGGATACTCCGTCAATGATGGCGGTGTTGCCTTCTACCTTGATGCTTGCTCCCATCCTTATCAGCTCATCGACATACTTGAATCTGTTTTCAAATATGCTCTCGGTAACGATGCTGGTTCCTTCGGAAAGTCCGAGCACTACGGTTATCTGAGGCTGCATATCGGTGGGGAAGCCGGGATAGGGAAGGGTCTTGATATGTGTATGTCTGAGACCTCTCGAACATACAACCCTCACCTGGTCTCCCTGTTCCATTACCTCGCATCCGATCTCAAGAAGCTTGGCGGTGATGGACTCGAGGTGCTTGGGAATTACATTCTTAACGGTGATATCTCCTCTGGTTGCGGCTGCCGCCAGCATGAAAGTTCCGGCTTCGATCTGGTCGGGAACAATGGCGTAGTCACTTCCGTGGAGCTTCTGTACACCCTTGATGCGGATGACATCGGTACCTGCGCCCTTGATGTTGGCTCCCATGGAGTTGAGGAAGTTAGCCGCATCTACGACGTGAGGTTCCTTTGCCGCATTCTCTATAATGGTCTTGCCCTCGGCCATTGAAGCCGCGAGCATTATATTAATGGTCGCACCGACGCTGACGACGTCCATATAAATATGGCTGCCCGTCAGATGTTCGGCTCTTGTTTTGATCATTCCGTGTTCGAGAATAACTTCGGCTCCGAGTGCCCTGAAGCCTTTGATATGCTGATCGATGGCACGGCATCCGATATCACATCCTCCGGGGAGAGTGACCTCGGCATGCTTGTATTTTCCGAGCATTGCACCGATCAGATAATAAGAAGCTCTGATCTTCTTGATATTCTCATCACAGACCACCGTGGAATTGATGCCTGCGGCATTGATGGTGACTCTGTGACGGTTCTCTTTATTGACTATGATGCCTATGCTTCCCATTGCATCCATGAGCACGTTGGTGTCACGGACATCGGGAACATTGTCTATATGAACGGTTTCGTCGGTCATAATAGAAGCGGCGAGTATAGGAAGCGCAGCATTCTTTGCTCCGCCGATCTCAACCTCTCCTACCAGTGAATTTCCACCGTGAATAAGGTACTGTTCCATGAAAACCTCTTTGAATGGTTCAAAGTTTTACATACGCACTGACTTTACCACAAAACGGCCTCAATGTCCAGTCGGTGACCAATCCGCCTTGATCTCCGCATAGGCTTCTTCTATGATTCCGCCCACATATCCGCCTATATTTTTGAGGGTTTCCTTGTCCAGGGTCTTGGGATCCACGGGGTCACAGAACTGTACAATGACATAAGAACCCTTCATCAGGTGCTTTTTCATTATGTGATCCGTTCCGACTATGGCCATGGGCTGGATAAGGACGTTTCCCTTGGTAGCGATCTTAAAGCTTCCGTTATGCATCGGAAGGAGCTTATCCGAATCGATATCTTTATTTCTGGTACCCTCGGGGAATATCAGAATGGAAGTTCCGGTCTTGACCATCTCAATGGCTTCAAGAATGACCTGAAGGCCCTTTTTGGTATTGCTCCTGTCCAGGAACAGGCAGCGGAGAAGGATCATCCATATATTGAGAAGCGGGATCTTCTTTGTTGACTTTTTAGCAATAACACCCGTGGGGCATTTGCACAGGGGGTATCCGACCACTATATCGAACAGGCTCCTGTGATTTCCGACATACAGAAGCGCTCCGTCCTTAGGTACCTTTTCCCGGCCCCTTACCTCGAGCTTGATACCGCAAACATGGCTGACACTCCTGAACCCCCACATAACCGTTGAATTGGCAAGTTTATCGGCTCCGGAGGGATTGAATCTCCTCATTATCGCGCACACGATCATAAGAGGTATCGTGAAAATAAGAAAGAGCCCAACATATATTGCGGTAAGAACAAGTCTGATCATTTCAATTCACCCTGCTTCTATTGACTTTCTGTTAATTATATTTTTCCATCCCTCTCCAGAGCTGCCATGCAGCTGTAGATCAGGAAGTATACACCCTCGGTCCCGGCTTCGGGTTCATACACGGAAGACTCGACATTCAGGCCCGAAAGGTAATGGAGCATCATCTGCATCGTACGGTCGTATTCATAACCCTTGAGGATGTAATTGGCACACATCAGGGTTCTGATATAACCGATCATCTCATCGTTTCCGCCGGTCTGTGAATACATGGGATCGGTTATCTCTCTTTTGCGGTTATTGATGGACTGGGCATCCGCGAGGATCGAATCGACGAGCATATCGCACAGATCCCTGTCAACGGTCTGCCTTGTGACTATATAAGTCATGGCACCGTACATATATCCTTCATCGGGATGAAGATCACCGGACGAGAAGAATTCCTTATAGCTTACAAGTTCAGCCTCGTAAGCGCTTTCTCCGGATGCCCTGTAGAGCTCCGCCAGCGCCCTGAATGCGGCAGAATCACTCTTTACCACATTTCCGCTCTGTGAATATATGGATGATGCCTTTTGAAGGCATTCGGTGGCAAGTGCGCTGTCATAGCTTTTGTAAAGGAAACTGAATTTCGCCAGGATTGTGGAATAAACAACGGCTTCGGTACCGACGCTTCCTTCGTAATCCCTGCCGGATATCCAGTCCCTCACACAGACAAGTTCATCGGGTGCTCCCGAGACCACTCCGGCACCGGACGGATCGGAAGTATCCGAAAGCATATCGGCATACCATTCATATGCCTGCAGGTAATCGAGAACCGTCACCGGATCCGCGCTCAGATCCCTGCAGCTTTCGATGATTGATTCCCCGGTCTTATCGGAAAGCTGTCCGTAAAGATCCTCCGATATCCGGAAAACCTCGGAACAACCGTAGGTTTCACATTCCACCCGGTAATAGCCCGGCGTGGCAAGATCAGAAAAATCACCGACCAGAAGCAGGTCATTTCCCTTAGCCTGCGAAAAAAAGCCTTCATATACGGTCTCATCCGAATCCATATCCACGATACGGAAGGTTTCCACCGCACCGGCCCTGTCATTCATCCTGAGATATGCATATTTCTCGGCCCCCAGTGAATATCCCTCCAGATCGGTCATCACATTCGGAAAAGAGGACGGTACGACGAAATCAAGGACCGCAACTGGTTCCATGCTTCTTCCGCCGATATGTCCGTTCTGAGAGCATGCACCCAGTACGAGGATCTGGCACAAAAAAAGTGAGACGTATGAAATTGTATGTCTTTTCATACGCCCCACCTCATCTCCCGTATTCCAAACACACGGGTGTATTGTACCACTTATGCGGTCCAAAAGTCCATTAACTGACCAGATCGATCTGCTGCACCGTTCCCGCTCTTCCGTCCTCAAAAAGGAACATTCCGGTCGACCTTATTACCGCATTTGTTTTGTTCGATTCGTTCTTCAGGGAAAATTCGGTATCCGCATTCATGAGATTGATCGCACCGACTCCCGCATCCTTAAGCGAAAGAAGTCTGTCTCCCGCAGGATCCCTGACCCATACCTTAAGCTTATCGAAGATGTCATCGTCTTCGTCGATCCATCCGTCCCCGTCCGAATCATAGGCAGCAAGCTCCTTAAAGCCGTTGCCCGTTTTTGTACCGAACAGTTCGGTCCCGTCGCCGATCATGCCGTCGCCGTTTTTGTCCAGTGCAAGGAATCCGTTATCACCCGTAAGCGAGCTGATGTATTCCTTTTCACCGTCACCGTCGAGATCGAAATAGAAATTCTGATCCGATACGGATGTGACATCTCCGCCCAGATTGATCACAAGCGGATCGATGCAGTGAACATCTCCCGCATTCAGAAGATTTTCCGCAAGACTTTCAAAGCGTCTGCTCATGCCCACGTTTATGCCAAACTCGATCTCTCTTCCGTCCGCGCATATCGCCTTGCCCTTTGCGGTAAAGCTTGTATCCTCTGATTCAAAGGAAAGATCTCTCTGAACATAATCCGTTCTTACAAACTTCGCCGGGGAAAGATTCATTCCGGTATATGCTTCGCTGTATGCGGGCTGTGCATTTCTGACGGTATTGTATCTGTCCGTGCAGCCTGCCATCATCTCCCTTATCCTTTCCCTGAAATCCTCGAACAGAAGAGAAAAGATATATAGAGCCGACATCTTCTCTACATACTCGTTTCCGGGTGAGTAGCTTCGCATCGGAACATTTATCCTGATACTTTTTCCGACCGAAAGATTTCCGATCATATCATCGAAAGTCACTTCTTCTTTCTCTCCTTCTTCCGCTGTTTCCTTCGTTTCCTCCTTTCCGGAACTGTCGTACTTTCCGAGAAGCGTATCAAGAAACGAGCCCTGCTTCGATACCCCTCCCCTCAAGCCCTCATCGGTGACCTCCGTTGTTCTGAAGCTCCTTGCTGAATAATTCACAGCACTAAAGCTGCGTTCGGACTCCATTCCTGTGACCGAACCGTTAATCTTCAATATGTTCTCCTTTCTTTTTTGCACAGAAAAAAAGCAACAAAAATAACGCTCTCCGGGATTCCGGAGCTGCACCCCGGGACCGTTTAGGGTCCACCTGAATCCTTTCTGCGTCTGCTTTCCTGTCTGTGTGATTTTATCAAAGCAAAAGAGCAGAGGCTGTTTTGCTTCTGCTCTTTATATCGGCATATTCCGTTTAAATGATTAGTCCTCTTCCTTTTTTTCTCCGGTGGGGAACTGTATGATGTCCCCGCCCTCCATGGCTTCCATTTTCTTCGTTGCTTTTTCGAGCCTTGCTCTTGCTTCCTGAGCTCTCTTTGCAACTATGTTCATCATGAGGCTCTTGGGAATCACGATGTTTTCCATGAAAGGATTGATGACTATTCCGTAGGTCGTATTCTCGGATCCGTCGGGACCGGGAGTCAGGATGAACTTCGCCAGATCCGCAAGCTTTACCGTGACCGCTTCCGAAACAAATTCCTCGGGAAGCTTCGATGCGCCCTCGAGCTTTCTTGCCTTTTCGAGTGCGGCATTGTCGGTGAACACAACGAAAAACCTTCTTCCGTCCGCACCCGTGAGAACGGGGAAACGTACGGTGTGCTTTTTGTCCATGAGCTTTTCGCCGTCCGGTCCGACCTCCGCCTTCACATCGGCGGGCGCAAGGAGCTCCGCACTGTCCAGCTGTTCAAGGAACATGACCTGATGCGCGGGATCCGGGTTCTTTCCGTCGGACTTGATGAGCTGCATGGCACCCACAAGCATTGGATTGGATACTGTCTTGTTGATCTCCATCTTATCTCCTGTTGTAATTGATGAGGCATCCCTTGAGAATGATCTCTCTTTCCTCATCGGTGAGGCTTCCGAGAGTCATGGTAAATTCCTTCATCTGACCGGATGCGGCATCAACGGTGTATGCCTTGACGCTGTCGGTCTTATCAGTGACTGCCTTCCTGATGCCGGGAACGAAGATGTAATCAAGGTTCTTGAAAGGAAGGTCTCCCGCAGGAACAATGAAAGGAAGCATACCCCAGTTGATAAGATTTGATCTGTATCTCTTGGTAGCATACTCGTTTGCAATGTTGGCCCATCCGCCGAGCACTCTCTGGCATGATGCAGCCTGCTCTCTTGCGGAACCGTCTCCGGGCTTTACGGCAAATATAGTCGAACCGATTCCGGTGTTGGATTCGGATACGTCTGCGAAGGTCTTCTTAACCGTCTCCACAGCCTTAGCAACTTCTTCGCTCATCTTGTCGAATGAAGTTCCCTCTTCCCTCTTTTCCTCCTGCGCACGTACTTCCTTGGCACGTCCCACGTACTCGGGATCCTTTCTTGAAAGAGCGAACTCCGCAAGTCCGAGAGGATTTGATCTGTAGCTTGAGGTTTCTCCGGAAGGGATAAGCTCATCGGTGGTGGTGACGGGATCGTGGATCTCCGATACTACCTTGATGAGGAGATTATCCTGAAGTGCGGGCATCTTGGGCCAGTCCTTGATGTTGGGACCGAGGATGAGCTTCTCGTCGGGGTTAGCGACATTCTTTGAATCGAATACTCTCTTCTGATAGATGCCTGCATCGAAGTGATACTGATACTTATTGTAAGTGCACTCGAAGTTCTCCGCACTGGTGAGGACACCGCCGTTTGCAGCGGTAGCCGCGATACTTCTCGCATCCATAAGTGCGACCGAAGCAACCTGGCCGCTTTGAACCTTGGAACCTTCTCTGTTGGGGAAGTTCCTGGTCGAGTGACGGATACTGAATGCATTGTTGGAAGGAGTGTCTCCGGCACCGAAGCAGGGTCCGCAGAATGCGGTCTTGAGGATCGCACCTGTCTCGAGGATCTTGGCTGCGCAGCCGTTCTTGATGATCTCCATATATACGGGCATTGAAGCGGGATATACGCTTAAAGTAAACTCCCTGTCTCCGATCGAAGCACCGCTTAAGATATCCGCAGCGGCACAGATGTTCTCAAATCCGCCGCCGGCACAGCCTGCGATGATTCCCTGATCTACGTGGAATTTTCCGTCACGAAGCTTGGACATAAGTTCGAACTCGACCTTGTCACCGAATGAAACCTTGGCTCTTTCTTCGGTCTCGTGAATGATGTCCTCGGGATTTGCATTGAACTCGTCAATGGTAAATGCATTGCTGGGATGGAAAGGCATTGCGATCATGGGTTTGATCTCGGAAAGATCCACAATGACCGCACCGTCGTAATATGCAACGGCTCCGGGATCGAGCTTGGAGTATGCATCTCCGCGTCCGTGGATCTCAAGGAATTCCCTGGTGTTGTCATCGGTTACCCAGATAGATGACAGGCATGTCGTTTCTGTCGTCATTACATCGACACCGATACGGAAATCCTCGGAAAGATTTGCAACGCCGGGACCTACGAACTCCATTACCTTGTTCTTGACATATCCGTTTCCGAATACCGCACCGATGATGGCGATCGCTACGTCCTGAGGTCCGACTCCTCTTCTTGGAGCACCGGTAAGATAGATTGCAACAACGCCGGGCATCGCAACATCGTAGGTCTGTCCGAGAAGCTGCTTAACAAGCTCGGGGCCGCCCTCTCCCATTGCCATGGTTCCGAGTGCACCGTATCTGGTGTGTGAATCGGATCCGAGGATCATTCTTCCGCAGCCTGCCATCATCTCACGCTCAAACTGGTGGATGACTGCCTGGTGAGGAGGAACATAGATTCCGCCGTACTTTCTTGCGGCGGAAAGACCGAAGACATGGTCATCCTCATTGATGGTTCCGCCTACCGCACACAGTGAGTTGTGGCAGTTGGTGAGAACGTAGGGAATGGGGAATTTCTCAAGCCCCGATGCTCTGGCGGTCTGGATTATGCCTACGAAGGTGATGTCATGGCTGGCAAGCGAATCAAACTTGATCTTAAGCTGATCCATATTTCCCGAAGTGTTGTGCTTCTCCAGGATGCCGTATGCCATGGTCTCTTTTCTGGCAGTTTCTTTGTCGGGAGCACTTCCGGTAAGGGATGTAACCTTTGCCTGAGCTTCCGCACCGTCTTCGACAAGCTCGGTTCCGTTAATGAGATATGCTCCGCCGTCTGTTAATCTGATCATTTGTTTCTCCTCGAAAATGTACCGGAGCAGTATCAGCTACTCCGGTAACTAATTTATCATTTATCTGATTTGGAAGATTTTTTCCTTGAAAGAACTACTTTGTCCAGGTGCCAGATCTCATCCACATACTGCTGAATGGTTCTGTCGGATGTGAACTTGCCCGAGCATGCGACATTGAGGATCGCACTGCGTGCCCACTTAGCCTGATCGTTGTAGAAATCCACGATTCTTGCCCTTGCATCCGAGTAGGACTTGAAATCCTTGAGGATGAAGTAGGTGTCTGCCTTTGCGGTGCACTGTGTGTTCAGAAGGCTGTTGTAAAGAGGTCTGAACAGCTCGGTGTCGGGCGAATAGGTTCCGTTGATCAGCTGCATGAGCACGCGTCTGATATCGGGATCGTTGTTGAAGATCTGCATGGGATCGTATCCGCCGTTATTCTCGTAGCCGATGACTTCGTCGGAACTCATACCGAAGATGAACGCATTCTCCTCTCCGACTTCCTTTACGATCTCAACGTTTGCACCGTCCATGGTTCCGAGTGTAAGGGCACCGTTGAGCATGAACTTCATGTTGCCGGTTCCGGATGCTTCCTTGGAAGCGGTTGAAATCTGCTCGGATACATCGGATGCGGCGAAGATGAGCTCAGCATTCGATACATTGTAGTTCTCGATGAAGACGATCTTCATGAGTCCCTTTACATCGGGATCGTTATTGACAACATCGGCAACGGAATTGATGAGCTTGATGGTAAGCTTTGCGTTCCTGTAGCCTGCGGCTGCCTTTGCTCCGAAGATGAATGTTCTCGGAGTGAATTCCATATCGGGATGATCCTTGAGCTCGTTGTACAGATACATGATATGAAGGATGTTCATAAGCTGTCTCTTGTACTCGTGGAGACGCTTTACCTGTACGTCAAAGATCGATCTGGGATCAACATCGATTCCGTTATGCTCGGAGATGTACTGGGCAAGGCGGACCTTGTTGCGGTACTTGATGTTCATGAACTCCTTCTGAGCCTTCTTGTCGTCGGCATAGATGGCAAGCTCGTGGATGTGGGGAAGATCGGTGATCCACTCGTCTCCGATATGATCGGTGATCCAATCCGCAAGGAGAGGATTTCCGTGAAGGAGGAATCTTCTCTGCG
>JAEEGI010021226.1_pt1 | contig 12920 bp, 13 predicted proteins | sample 8958751 | NCBI WGS metagenome assembly JAEEGI01 (sample SAMN16246545, study PRJNA631951) | gut metagenome | biome: gut microbiome; feature: rumen; material: KS-attached | host: Bos | place: Iran: Karaj | collected 2018-10 | reverse complement strand
AGGTGTTCCAGGAGTACAAGGAGAAGTTCGAGGCCGCCGGCATCGAGTACTTCTACACCCTGATCGACGACGCCGTGGCGCGCGTGATGCGTTCCGAGGGCGGCTTCATCTGGGCCTGCAAGAACTATGACGGTGACGTGATGTCCGACATGGTGTCCACCGCCTTCGGTTCCCTGGCCATGATGACCTCCGTCCTGGTTTCCCCGGACGGCAAGTACGAGTACGAGGCTGCCCATGGCACCGTGACCCGTCACTACTACAAGTACCTGAAGGGTGAAGAGACCTCCACGAACCCGATTGCGACGATCTTCGCCTGGAGCGGCGCCTTCCGCAAGCGCGGTGAGATGGACAACCTCCCCGAGCTCGTGAACTACGCCGACCAGCTCGAGGGCGCCTGCTTCGACACCCTGAACGAAGGCCTCGCCACCAAGGACCTGGTGAACCTCATGGAAGGCATCACCCCGAAGTGCCTGACCTCCGCCGAGTTCCTCAAGGCCATCCGCGAGCGCCTCGAGAAGCGCCTGGGTGCGTAAGATGCGTTTTGCAAGTGCCTCAGGCACTGCTTGTTATTATTGAAGAGGTGCACCCCACGGTGCACCTCTCTACGTTTAATTACTTGGAGGTTAGATGCTTAGCTGTTCGGAGGTGCACTGGCAGGTGCACCTCTACCAGCCTTTTTTGATGTTTTCCGCCATTTCGTGGGCGAGGAGGGCGCGTGCTTCGCGGGAGTACCAGGCGATGTGCGGGGTGAGGAAGATGCGCTCGGGGTGCTTGGAATGGAGGTAGGGGTGATCCAGGGGGATGGGCTCTTTCTGGTACACGTCGATGCCGATGCCGGCGATGCGCTCTTCGTCGATGGCGCGGACGAGGTCCGCTTCGACGGCGATGCCGCCGCGGCCGGTGTTGACCAGGTAGGCCGTGGGCTTCATCTTGCAAAGTCCTTCGTAGTCAATGAGTCCGGCGGTCCGCTCGTTGTAGGGGGCGTGGATGCTGATGACATCGGAAGCCGTCAGGAGTTCATCCAGGGAAACGCAGGGATAGTCCTTGCAGTGGCCGGTGCCGGAGGTGGAGTAGTAGATGACCTTCATCCCGAAGGCCGTGCCGATGGCGGCGACTTTCTGGCCGATGGCGCCCATGCCCACGATGCCGAGGGTCTTGCCGCAGAGCTCCGTGAAGGGATGGTCCGCATCGACATGGATGCTTCCGGCACTGTAGCGGCCGTCCTTTGCGTAGGCGTTGTAGTGGAAGGCGCGGCCGGCGAGGGCGAGGATGTGCATCCAGGCCGTTTGTGCGACCGATTCCGTGGAGTATCCCGCGACGTTCCGGACGATGACACCGCGTGCGTCGCAGAGTTTGACGTTGATGTTGTTGATCCCGGTGCCGGCCTCGCACACGAGTTTCAGCTTCGGGCACGCGTCCAGGAAGGCTTGGTCCACGATGACCTTGTTCAGCAGGACCACGTCGGCGTCCGCCGCGCGGACGCGGGCATCTTCGGCCGTGGAGGAGGGGTAGCAGACGAACTCGCCCAGCGCGGCGATCTCGTCCATCGAAGCGTCGCCCATCGTGGCGGCATCCAGGAAAACGATCTTCATATCATGCAAGGGTTGATGGTACAAATATAGGATTTTTTTGTATCTTTGAACAATCTAACCACGACCGGATGGACATGAAACAGGCATATGGAATGCTGGTCCAGGCGCTCAAAAAGCAACTGGATGCCGAGATGCCCCTCGCCAAGGAAGCCGACGACACCCTCGTCGCCAAAGGCCTCCTGTCCAACCCGGCCGAAGCCGCCGCCCTGTTCACGGCATCCATCGACGGTTTCGTGGATCGCATCGCCCGTGAGGTCGACGCCCCTGCCTACAACACGCACCGCTACACCGTCGCCCTGTACCAGCGCGATGACGAGGCTGCGCTCTGCGATGCCATCGCGGACCTCGGTTTCGCGCAGCTCCAGCGCAAGCCCGTGGTCAAGAAAGCCAAGCCGGCAGGGGAGTACGAGAACGCCGTGGCGTTTGTCCTGGGACTGTATACCTGTTTTGCGATCCTGCACCTGGGCTTCACGGCGGAAGATTTCACGCGGCTGCACAAGCGTGCCATCTACAATTACTATCTGAACCACAGTTCCCGCCAGATCCGCCACCTCTATGACACCGGCTGGCACGGAAAATACACGCATCGCAACATTTTTTACCCGTTAGGGTGATTATTTGAAAAATATTGCTACCTTTGCAATCCCAAACGGCGTTGCGCCGGTTGGTTTATACCACGGGGTATTAGCTCAGTTGGTAGAGCGATAGGTTCGCAATCTATAGGTCAGGGGTTCGAATCCCCTATGCTCCACAAAAAAGGACAGCTGCGGCTGTCCTTTTTTTGTGGAGCACGCTTCCTCCTACCCCCCGCCGCTGCGCGGCTGCCCCCGAGGGGGTGAAGTGCACCCCAAAAGTTGGACGGTTAATAATGTTTTTATTTGCAATGAGTTCGATACTGTATCGGACTCATTCCGTTTAACCGTAATTTGATTCGTTCGAAGTTGTAGTAATGGATATACTTTCTGAGCTCTTTCTTGAACTCATCCATACTATTCCACTGACGCGAATATAGCAATTCTGTCTTCATTATTCCAAAGAAGTTCTCCATCATGGCATTGTCCAGACAGTTCCCTTTTCGAGACATGCTCTGTTCTATGCCATTCTTTTTCAGCGTATCTTGATACTTTACATGCTGATAATGCCATCCCTGGTCGGAATGAAGGATTAGTCCTTCATGCTTTGGAACTTTTTTCATGGCATTATTCACCATGTCTATGACCATCTTGAGATCCGGTCGGGACGTTACGATGTAGGTTATTATTTCTCCATTGAACATGTCCAGAATGGGAGAGAGATAAAGACGTTCTTCTTTTATCATGACCTGGGTCACATCGGTTGTCCACTTCCTGTTCGGAGCCTTTGACCGGAAGTTACGATTCACTGTGTTTGGTGCAACCTTCCCGACATTCCCTCTATATGTGTGGAACTGACGAGGCGTTCTCAATGCTTTTAGATGCAACTGACGCATCAACTTGCTGACAGTCTTATGGTTAACATTTATCCCACGATTATGCAGTTCAAGTGTTATGCGTCTATAGCCATACCGACCATGATGCCTCTCGAACAAAGACTTGATGATGTTTCTCAAGTCATCGTACCCATCATCAAAGTCCAACCTCTTCAGGTGGTAATAGAATGTAGCTTTAGCCATCCGCTGTAGCCTCAGGAGACGCCCGAGGCCATATTCTGGCCTTAGTTCTTGGATGGCTTCGACCCAATCTCGCGTAGTTGGGCCTCCCTCTTTTCGACTAAGGCTTTCACTTTTTTTAGCAGCGCATTTTCGGCCTCCAGGTCTTTTACTTTTTCCTGGAGTTCTTTTATGACCTCATTAGCTGCCCTATCTTTGCTGGTGTCCATAGTCGTTGGTGAACGCCTCTGGGCATGCTTATCGCACAATCCATCTTTATTATGATCCCCAAAAGCTTTGGCCCACATACGTATCGTTCGCCGGTCAACATCATATTTATCGGCCAACTCAAACAAAGATACGGAATGTTCCAGATATTCCCTAACCGCCCTGAGCCTGATATCCATCGGCGTCGCTTTTTTCCCAGAACGAGGCTTCAAACCCTCTTCACCAAAACGAACATATCGATTGGCATACATCACAATGTCATGATGATCTATACCAAATTGACGCTCTAGTAATGATGCACACTCACCGGCAAGATAACGTCTAACGACTACAAGCTTTTCATCTAGAGGATGTGTTTTCTTTTTCATAACCCCAAAAAGTTGTGTCTAACTTTTGGGGTTCATATCAGGCTGCCGGGGGAAGACCCCCGGACCCCCTCCCGTTTACGAAGAGATCCATAAAATAATGAAGGTGTTTCCCCCGAACATCCTTAGAAAACGAAAAGGTCTATGCCCTGCGGCGTAGACCTTTTACTGTCACAAGGATGTTCCGGCGCTATTCGACGCTGTCAATCTTCGCCTGCCAGCAGGCGCGGAGGTCGGACCATTTGTAGTAGGGGAAAGTGTCCGTCTTGACCGGGAGGGTCACCTCGTAACCGTTCAGGAGGCACTTGACGAGGATATCGTCAGTGGCGCGGCGGCCGCGGTAGAAGACCAGGTGGATGGTCGAGGCCTTGCAAGTCTTCCAGTTCTGATAGACATTCTTGACCTCATAAGGGTCTTCCGGATCCAGGTCGGCCCCGTCCAGGCCCATCAGGACGGTCAAGGGGCCGATGTAGGAGTCGTGGCCGAAACGGAAGTCGGCGATCCGGTCGCTGGTCCCGTCCAGGACGGCATCGGCCTTCTTGAGGAAGTCCTTCAGGATGGGAATGGTGTTGTTCTGGTCACGGAACACCCAGGAATAGGATCCGAGGTTGGCGGTCTCCCAATTCTGGACGATGTCCGCATCGGTCAGGATGCCGCCCATCATGCCTTCGTGGTCGATGTTCGGGAGGGAGGTATACAGGCTCACGAGGTTGCCGGCGATCGACCGCATGTTGCCGGGGAGGCCTTCCGTGGACTTGAAGACCCGGGAAATCACCTTCTCATGGAGCGAGTTGTCCCGCTGGAACGCGTCGCTGTTCGCCTCATACCGGGGTTTCTCCTTGGGCCATTCGCGGTAGGCGGGATTTTCCTTGTCACCCGGAACCACGCCGTCCAGGGTGAAGCGGGAGGACTGCTCGCGGATCTCGATTTTCGGATTGCACTGCACGAGCTCCTGGCAGAAAGCGGACATGCTCATGACGCAACGGCCGGAAAGCGAGGAGATGGCAAGTACGTTGCCTCCTTTCCAGAACACTTCCGGGAATCGCTCGTACATCGTGCGGGCAATCTGCTGGTGCTGCTGCCAGCCCAGGTCGGACAGTTCGCTGATGCCGGTCATCAGTTCCTGCTTCGCATCGAGGAAACGGGCATAGAAGGCTTCACCCTCGTCGGTCAGGAGCTGCTTCTCGTGCGCGGCCAGCAGCAGGGTGTCCAACTGCTTGTAAAGCCGGTCGTTCCAGTAATAGCGAGAGCCGTGCCGGGCATAGCCCGTGATATAGAAAGGCTTGTACCCACGCGGGGAGGGCGTGATAGGCTCCATCTTGAAGCCATAGGGGTAGTCGGTGCCGTAGGCCTTGCGGGGATCGGCCTTCAACTGTTCAAGGGCGGGCACATTTTGTGCCAGGGCAGCGATGGCACAAAAGACTGTCAGGATGCCGGTAAGGAAACGTTTCATCGTAATAAGGGTGCTTGGTTTGACTGGCAGGCGTTTTTACAACAGTTCAAGCAAGGCTTCGTATACTTTCTGGATCGGGAAACCGACGACATTGAAATAGGACCCGTCGATCCGGGTGATGCCGGCATGGCCGATCCACTCCTGGATGGCGTAGGCCCCGGCCTTGTCGAAGGGCCGGCAGGTATCGACATAATAGGAGATTTCTTCGTCGGTCAGGTCCTTGAACCAGACCTCGGTCGTGTCGGTGAAGGTTTCTTCCGTCGTAGCGGTGCGGATGGTGACGGCGGTCGTGACGTGATGCTCGCGGCCGGAAAGGTCCCGGAGCATGCGGATGGCGTCTTCGCGATCCCTGGGCTTTCCGAGGATTTCGCCGGGACGGCCTTCCGTCGGCGGGAGGATGACCATCGTGTCGGCCGTGATCAGGATTTCGTTATCGGCCAGGGGGCGGTGGAACCCGTGCGACTTGCCCATGGACATCAGTCGGGGAACTTCATCGTAGGGCGTGTCTGGACTAAAGTGTTCGTTGAAGTTATTCTGTGTATCTACCTCGAAATCAATGTTCAAACCAGCAAGCAGCTCCCGTCGTCTGGGGGAGTTGCTACCGAGGATCACATGTTTTCCTTTCAGGTCCATCCGTTCAGAATTTCTTCTTGTACATCCCGGTGTCGAACACCCATTTCCCCTGGGCCTTCAGCGTCTGTTCGATGACTTCCCGGATGCATCCCTTGCCGCCGGGTTTGGTGGAGACGATATCCGCCACGGCCTTCGCCTCTTCGACGGCGTCAGCCGGGCATACGCCGCAGCCGGCGGCCTGGAGGACCTCCACGTCGGGCACGTCGTCGCCGAAATACATGACCTCCTCGGGCTTCAGGGAATACTTCTCACAGAACTCCCGGAACTGGTCCATCTTGTCCCGGCAGTGGAGATACACGTCCTCGGGCAGGATGCCGCTCGCAAGCATCCGTTTCCGGATGGACTCGGAACTTCCGCCGGTGATGATGCCCACCGGGTATCCGTTCATCACAGCCATCCGGATGGCGAAACCGTCTTTCGCGTCATACACGCGAAGCAGGTCGCCGTCGGTCGTGCAAAGGATGCTTCCGTCGGTGAAAACACCGTCGATATCTAAGGCAAAGGCCTTGATTTCCAATTGGTTCATAGATTTCTCGACTTCGCTCGAAATATCAAATCTATGACTTGTTTCCGCCGAGGGGACCGAAGGAATTGAGGTCGAAAGTAGCGCCTCCCTGGGGCTTGGGGCCGCCGCTGGTGTCGATGACGCCGAACTGGGCCTCGTACTTGGAGATATTGTCAAACAGGGCGTTCATCAGGCGCTTCGCGTGTTCGGGGGTCATGATGATGCGGTCGCCGATCTGTGCCTTGGGCAAGCCGGGCAGGGTCGTGGCGAAATCCAGCACGAACTCGCTCCGCGAGTGGGAGATGATGGCGAGGTTCGAATAGGAGACCTTCGTCGCCGGTGTCAACTCGATGGCAAGCTGGTTCTGCTGGGGTTTGGGGTTGTTATTGTCCATAATCGGTTCCGTTTCAAGTTACTGTTTCGCAAATTTAACAAAAATTCGTTATTTTTGTAAGATTAATGGAGATTCCGGGTCAAGCCCGGAATGATGAAAAGCAACAGACATGGAATTAGCAGCGAAGTACAATGCCGCGGAAGTGGAGGACAAATGGTACGCCTACTGGCTGGACCACAAATTCTTCCATTCCGAACCCAATGAGAAGGAACCTTATACCATCGTGATCCCTCCGCCCAATGTGACGGGTATCCTGCACATGGGTCACGTCCTCAACAATACCTTGAACGACGTCCTGATCCGCAACGCCCGCATGCACGGCAAGAATGCCTGCTGGGTGCCGGGAACGGACCATGCCTCCATCGCCACCGAATCCAAGGTGGTCGCGAAACTCAAGGCCATGGGCATCTCCAAGGAGGACATCGGCCGCGAGGAATTCCTCAAGCACGCCTGGGCGTGGAAGGAGGAGCACGGCGGAATCATCCTGCAGCAGCTCCGCAAGCTGGGTTGCTCCTGCGACTGGGACCGCACCCGTTTCACGATGGAACCGGCTCTGTCCGAGGCTGTTATCAATACCTTCGTGTATTTCTACCGCAAGGGCTGGATCTACAAGGGCGTCCGGATGGTGAACTGGGACCCCGAGGCCCTCACGGCCGTGAGTGACGACGAAGTCATCCACAAGGACACCCAGAGCCATTTCTATCACCTCCGTTATTACATTTCCGACGGCAACGGTAATCCCACGGACAAGTTCCTGGTCATTGCCACGACCCGTCCGGAAACGATCATGGCCGATGCCGCCATCTGTGTGAATCCGAATGACGAGCGTCATCACTGGCTGCGCGGCAAGAAGGTCCTGATCCCGCTGATCAACCGGGAAATCCCCGTGATCGAGGATGATTACGTGGAGATGGATTTCGGTACCGGCTGCCTGAAGGTGACTCCGGCGCACGACGTGCACGACTACGAGATCGGCCTGCGCCACAACCTGCCGGTCCTCGAAATCATCGACGATCACGGCAAACTGAACGAGAACGCGCAGATCCTCATCGGCGAGGACCGTTTCGTCGCCCGCAAGAAGATCGTGAAGATGCTGGAGGAAGCCGGAAACCTGGTGAAGGTGGAAGACTACACCTCGCCGGTGGGCTACTCCGAACGGACGAACGCCGTCATCGAGCCCAAGCTTTCCGCCCAGTGGTTCCTGAAGATGGACACCCTGGCGAAGGTCGCTCTGGAGACCGTCGAAAGCGGCCGTACGAAGTTCATCCCCGAGCGTTACGTGAACACCTACCGCCACTGGATGGAGAACGCCCATGACTGGTGCATCTCCCGACAGCTCTGGTGGGGCCAGCGGATTCCGGCCTACTACCTCCCGAACGGCCAGTTCGTGGTGGAAGCCACACCGGAAGCGGCACTTGAGGCCGCACGCGCTATCTGCCCGGATATCAAGGCGGAAGACCTCCGTCAGGACGAAGACGTGCTGGATACCTGGTTCAGCTCCTGGCTCTGGCCCATCTCCGTCTTCGATCCCGATATGCCCGGCCATCCGGACCATACGCCGAACAAGGACCTGGCCTATTATTATCCGACCAGCGACCTCGTGACCGGCCCGGATATCATCTTCTTCTGGGTGGCCCGCATGATCATGGCCGGCGAGGAATTCATGGGCCGGGAGCCGTTCTCCAACGTGTACTTCACCGGTATCGTCCGTGACAAGATCGGCCGGAAGATGTCGAAGACCCTCGGCAACTCCCCGAATCCGCTGGACCTCATTGAAAACTACGGCGCCGATGCCGTCCGTATCGGCATGCTCCTGTGCTCCAGCGCGGGCAATGATATTTTCTATGACGAGGCGCAGATCAAGCAGGGCGCCGCGTTCTGCAACAAGATCTGGAACTCCTACCGCCTGGTGAAGGGTTTCTCCGTTGATGATTCCATCGCCCAGACGCCTGCCGCGGCCGCCGCGATCCGCTGGTTCGACGCGAAACTCAGCGAGACGGTCGCCGCCGTGGAGGACCATTACCGCAAATTCCGCATCTCGGATGCCCTGATGGCCATTTACAAGCTGTTCTGGGACGATTATTGCGCCTGGTACCTCGAGGCGATCAAGCCGGCTTTCGGCCAGCCCGTGGACCGTGCCACCTACGACGCCACCCTGGGCTATTTCGAGGCCCTGCTGAAGCTCATCCATCCGGTGATGCCGTTCATCACGGAGGAACTGTGGCAGAACATGGAAGAACGCAAGGAAGGGGAGACCATCATGTATGCGGCCGCTCCCGCCGTCAAGCCGTACGATCCCGAGACGCTCGTGAACTTCGAACTCGCCGAGGAAGCCGTGAACGGTGTCCGCGGCATCCGCAACCAGAAGAACATCGCCCCGAAGGAAACCCTCGACCTCAAGATCAAGGGCGGCTTCCCCGCCGATGTCCTCCCGGTCGTCGAGAAGATGGGCAATGTGACGGTCGAAACCGTGGCCGATTTCGGTTCCGGACAGGGAGTTGGTTTCATGGTCCGCACCTACGAAATGTTCGTCGCGCTGAGCGGCCTGGTGAACGTCGCGGAAGAAATCGCGAAGCTTGAAAAGGACCTCGCTTACCAGCAGAAATTCCTCGCCGGCGTCCGCGGAAAGCTCGCCAACGAGCGCTTCGTGGCCCATGCTCCGGCTGCCGTCATCGAAAACGAGCGCAAGAAGGAGGCCGATTCGCTCTCCAAGATTGAAAGCTTGGAGTCTCAGCTGAAAGCGCTGAAAAATAGCTGATAAAACAAATTTGTTTAGAGTATTAACATTTTTGTTATGACGCATTTTGAGGTATCTTTCCCGGTCCGGTACTACGAAACCGACCAGATGGCGGTGGTCCATCACTCCAATTACATCCGCTATTTCGAGATTGCCCGGAATGCGATGATGGTGGCGTGGGGATTCCCGATCGAGCGGTGCGAAAACGAGTATGGGGTGATGATCCCGATCGTTTCCGTCGAGTGCCGTTTCAAGCATCCGGCCCGGATGGGGGATGTCCTGACCGCGGTCGCCGAGATCGACCGGACGCCGATGGCGAAACTGATCGTCCGGCAGTCCGTCTTCAACCAGGAGGGGGAAGTCTGTGCGGACGGGACCGTCACCCTCGGATTCATCGACGCGAAGACCTTCCGGCCCGTCCGGTGTCCGGAACTCCTGGCCCAGATTATTGAAAACCATCTAAACGACAAGTAATATGCTGATCATGTACCCCCTGATGTTAGGAACCTGGGAGATCGTCGCCATCGTCCTGGTCGTCCTCCTGCTGTTCGGCGGCAAGAAGATTCCCGAGTTGATGAAGGGCCTTGGCAAGGGTGTCAAGAGCTTCAAGCAGGGCATGAACGAGGTGGAGAAGGAGATCAAGGAACTCGACGAGGAAGGTTATAAAAAGGACGAGAAGAAGTAGTGGCCCAGGAAGGTGAAATGTCCTTCTGGGACCATCTCGACGTGTTGAGGGGAACTTTGTTCCGCTCAATCGGTGCCATTGTCCTCGTCTCCATCGTCTTCCTGGCGATCCCGGAGCGGCTGTTCAAGGCCGTGCTCTGGCCCACCACGTCCGATTTCGTCCTGTACAAGTGGCTGGGACTGGATTTCTCGATGACCCTGATCAACATCGAGGTATCGGCCCAGTTCTTCGTGCACCTGAAGATATCGATCCTCATGGCGGCCATCGTCGCCTTTCCCTACGTCATCTACGAAATCTGGAAATTCGTCGCCCCCGCCCTCTACGACAATGAGAAGAAAGCGGTGCGGAAGGCGTTCGGCATGTCCTCGTTCCTGTTTTACCTGGGCGTCGCGGTGGGTTATTTCATCGTCCTGCCGGTGTGCCTGATGTTCTTCATGAACTATACGGTCAGCGACACGGTGCAGAATACGATCTCCCTGAGCTCGTATATCTCCCTGTTCACGTCCATGGTGTTCCTCATCGGCCTGCTGTTCGAATTCCCGACCGTCGTGCTGGTACTTTCCAGCATGGGCATCCTGACCCGGAAGCAGCTGCGGGGATACCGGAAGGCGGCCTTCGTCGTGATCCTGGTCCTGGCGGCCTTCATCACCCCGAGCGACCCGTTCTCGATGTTCGTCCTGTCCATCCCGCTGTACGGCCTGTACGAATTCTCCATCCTGGTGTGCAAACCCGATACCCCTTCCGACGATGATCTCGCTGAATAACGTCACCGTAGCCTACGGCAGCTTCACGCTGTTGGACGACATCAGCGTCCACATCAGCGAAAGCGACAAGATCGGCCTCGTCGGCAAGAACGGGGCCGGGAAGTCCACGCTGATGAAGCTGATCACGGGGGAGCAGAGTCCGACGTCCGGTCATATCGACATGCCCGCCGATATCCGGATCGGCTACCTGCCCCAGATCATGGAGCACCACAAGGGGCGGAGCGTCATCGACGAAGTGATGACGGTGTTCGACCACCTGCATGGACTGGAGCGGGAACTGGAGCGGATCAATGTGGAACTGGGGGAGCGGACCGATTATGAATCAGCCGCTTACGCCCGACTGATCGACCGGCTGAACGAAATCAACGACCGGCTGGCCCTGGAAACGGGGGAGTCTCCCCGGGTGCAGGCGGAGCGGACGCTCTTCGGCCTGGGCTTCAAGGAAGACGAGCTGGACCGCCATACGGAAACCTTCAGCCAGGGCTGGAACATGCGCATCGAGCTGGCCAAGGTCCTGCTCGCGCATCCGGATGTCCTGCTGCTGGACGAGCCAACGAACCACCTGGACATCGAGTCCATCGAATGGTTCGAGGATTACCTGAAGTCTTTCCGGGGCTCGCTGCTGCTGGTCTCCCATGACCGCAAGTTCCTGGACAACGTCACCACCCGGACCGTCGAGATCCTCCTGGGGCATGTCCATGACTATAAAGTGCCTTACAGCCAATACGTTACGCTGCGGGCGGAACGCCTTGCCCAGCAGACGGCCGCCTATGAGAACCAGCAGCGGATGATCGAAAAGACCGAGGATTTCATCAACCGTTTCCGCTACAAGCCCACCAAGTCCAACCAGGTCCAGTCCCGCATCAAGGCACTCGAGAAACTGGACCGCATCGAAATCGACGAGACGGACGATTCGAAATTGAACCTCCGCTTCCCGCCGGCCGCCCGTTCCGGTGACGTGGTCTTCAAGGGGACCGACCTGACCGTCGGCTATCCGCAGAAGGTCGTGTTCCGCGACGCGGAGGTGGAAATCAAGCGGGGTGAGAAGGTCGCTCTCATCGGCCGGAACGGAGAAGGGAAGACCACCCTCATGCGTGTGATCATGGGTGAACTGGACCCCATTTCCGGCGAGGCGAAGGTGGGACACAATGTCCATATCGGCTATTATGCGCAGAATCAGGAGGATATCCTGGACCGGAACGAAACGGTGTTCGGCACCCTGGACCGTATCGCCGTGGGTGAGATCCGTACGAAACTGCGTGACCTCCTCGGGGCCTTCCTGTTCAAGGGGGAGGACATCGACAAGAAGGTGTCCGTCCTCAGCGGCGGCGAGCGCGCCCGGCTCGGCATGGCCAAACTGATGCTGTCCCCCTACAACGTACTGGCGTTGGATGAGCCTACGAACCACATGGACATCCGTTCCAAGGACCGGCTCAAGCAGGCCTTGCAAGCCTTTGACGGCACGCTCATTGTAGTTTCCCATGACCGTGACTTCCTGGACGGGCTGGTGGACAAACTGTACGAATTCCGGGACGGGAAGGTGAAGGAGCACCTGGGCGGTGTCGCCGACTTCCTCCGGAAGCGGAAACTCGAAAGCCTCCAGGAACTGGAGCGTCGGTTCACGCCGGAGGTGAAGCCGGTCGACGACCGCAAGGTCCAGGCCCAGGAAACCTTCCAGGCCCGGAAAACCGTCTCGAAGGAAATCCGGAAGATCCAGAACCGGGTGGATTACCTGGAGAAGGAGATCGGGAAACTGGAGAAACGGCAGGCGGCGATCGAGAAGGTCCTGGCCGCGCCCGGCAAGGGCGATGACGTGATGGAACTGACCCGGGAATACCTGGAGAACAAACGCAGTCTGGACGCCTTCACCGAGGAGTGGAGCGTGCAGATGGAGAAATTGGACAACTAATTGTTATTGATATGAAAATGTTGAAAGA
>JAEEGI010021220.1_pt1 | contig 12922 bp, 10 predicted proteins | sample 8958751 | NCBI WGS metagenome assembly JAEEGI01 (sample SAMN16246545, study PRJNA631951) | gut metagenome | biome: gut microbiome; feature: rumen; material: KS-attached | host: Bos | place: Iran: Karaj | collected 2018-10 | reverse complement strand
GGGCGATACAGGCATCGGCCTTCAGCGCTATGTGCTTGGCATCATGTTCTCCTCTGTCATCCAGGTCGCAAATGAAATGCTCAGAAGAGTCCACGGCGGAAGATATCAGCTCTTCAGGACCGACGAAAAGGTGGACGGAAGCAACAAGCGGGGTCTGGATCTTAAGGTCTACGACAGCTATGCAGGCGGCTCCGAAGGAAGAAGCGTTTCCACTCTTTCCGGCGGCGAAAAGTTCCTCGCCTCCCTGGCACTGTCCATCGGTATGTCCACCATCGCCAAGACCGGCGGCGTAAATATCGATGGCATATTCATCGACGAGGGCTTCGGCTCCCTGGATAACGACTCCATCGACGACGCTCTGGATATCCTGGGAAGCATTCAGAGGGCCCACGGAATGGTTGGCATCATCTCCCACGTGGAGGTCCTGCGGTCAAACATTCCCACCAAGATCCAGGTGGTAAAGAGACGGGAGAGCAGTACTATAGAGTAAGCTGCAGTGCCCGGTTCTTAAGGCTTCGGGGAACGAAAAGAAGAACAATAAAAGAGCAGGCTTTTGGCCTGCTCTTCAGCTTTTCTGTTCAGGTCTGCGGACCCGGGCCTTAGCTTTCAAGAAATTCAAATACTCTTTTGTTGAAATCTTTTGCCTCCTCGTAGGCGGCGTGGCCAAGGCCTGGGTAGATGAAGAGCTCGCTGCCGGGAATGAGGGTGTTCAGCTGGCGGGAGGCCTCGGCTCCGACTATCTTATCCTCCTCTCCTCCGATTATGAGGGTGGGGCAGCTTATTTTGCAAAGCTCCTTTGAGGCATCAAAGTCCAGTATAGCCTCTGCATTTGCACGGAAGCGGCGATAGCCGTCCGAGGGCTTTCCTATGCGGCCGATTATGGGGTACATGCTCCTGTATTTCGAAAGATATGCAGGAGAATAGCTCTGCTCCGCGGTGTCTATCATCAGGGCCTTGTGGTCGCCGGCCTCTGCGAATCCCAGCCATCGGCGCACATTTTCTGCAGCCATTTCGCTGCAGCATGGGGCGGAAACGGCTATCACCAGCTTTTCCACCATTTCAGGATGGTCTATGGCGATGTACTGGGCTATCATGCCCCCTTGGGATACCCCGAGCAGGGAAAAACGTTCTATGCCAAGACTTTTCAGCGCCCGGACCTGATCCTCTGCCATGTCCCTGATGCTGCAGCCCTCGGGCAGGTCATTCTTCCTGCTGAACATGTAGACCGTATATTTTTCAAAGAACAGCTTGTAGGGCTGGGCCAAAAGGAAGGCCTTGCCTTTGACCGTGGCAAGCCCGTCGGAAAGACCCGGCAGCAGCACAAGGACCTTCGGCCCCGAGCCGAAGGAAGCATAGTGCATTTTAGTGTTTCCAAGGGGAACTGTTCCGTTTTTCGCATTCCAAAGCATGGCTTCTCCTTCGTCCGGACAGTTTGCATCCGGTAAAAATCCACCTTGATTATACAACAAAACCCCGCCTGAAAAAAGACCTGAGCGGCCTGCCATCCGAAGGCTCAGACTAATGAAGGGAGGCTATCCGTGTTTGAAGAAATCGGATTATTATGATAAACTGAAAGCTGATTTTATCTCAAGCTGAAAGAGGAGGAAATATGCCTATACATATAGAGAACGAAGCATTGCGCTGCCTGAACTGCAAGGTCCCGATGTGCCAGAAATACTGCCCGATAAACACTCCGATACCTGAAATAATCTCCATGTTCAAGGAGAAAAAAGTGATGGAGGCAGGTGAAAGGCTGTTTCTGAACAATCCCATGAGCGTTATATGCGCCACCGTATGCAATCACGAGGCGCAGTGCATGGGGCATTGCGTGCTGGCAAAAAAAGGCACTCCGGTGCAGTTTTACGACATCGAGAAGTTCATTTCAGACTCCTATCTTGACAGGATGAGCATTGAACGGGCTCCATTGAAGCACAAGCGGGTCGCAGTGATTGGCTCCGGGCCTGCCGGCCTGACTGCAGCCATCATTCTGGCTAAAAACGGCTACGATGTGACCATATTTGAACGCAAAAACATGATCGGCGGCATGCTCAGATACGGGATACCCGAGTTCCGCCTGCCAAAATCCATACTCGACCGGTATCAGAAGCTGCTGTCCAGGCTGGGCGTGCAGATCCGGCTCAATACCACCATAGGAGGAGCGCTCAGAATAGACAATCTGTTCCGCGATGGCTACCGGTCCATATTTGTGGGGACCGGTGTCTGGCGTCCGAAAACGCTGGGAATAGAGGGTGAATCCCTGGCTAACGTACATTTTGGCATATCATATCTGGAAAATCCCTCAAATCACGAGCTTGGAAAGACTGTGGTCGTCATTGGCATGGGCAATGTCGCAATGGACGTGGCCCGCACGGCATTCCGCAATGGCGTAGAGAGAGTCATGATGTTTGCGCGTGGCCTGCATCCCTCTGCAAGCTCCCATGAAATGTCGTACGCAGAGCTGGACGGCGCTGAATTCATCTTCGGAAAAAGCATCCGAAGGATCACTCCCGAAGGCCCCATATTTTCGGATTCCATTATTGATGATGACGGAAAGGTCGTGGGGGTTTCTGAAGCCGAAGAGCTGGTTCCTGCGGATTCCGTTGTTATCGCCATCAGCCAGGGCCCTAAGGACAAGCTTATCATGAGCACCGAACACCTTGAGGGTACCAGCAGAGGTCTTCTGATAACCGATGAGCGGATGATGACGACTGTAGAGGGCGTTTTCGCTGCAGGGGATGTGGTTACCGGTCCCCTGACTGTCGTTCAAGCTGTGGAAGCTGCAAAGAAAGCCGCAAATGAAATGATGCTGTACATGGAGCAGGCTGAAGCCGGTGCCGGAGGCATCTGATCAGGGCTTCAGTACGAGGTTGAGTTGAAGCTCCCCATGATGTATAATAAACAGAATAGGCTTTATATCGAGCTGTTTTTGGAGGCGCCATGTATCAGGCACTGTACCGCAGCTTCAGGCCGGAGACCTTCGAGGAGCTCATAGGCCAGGAGCACATAGTAAAAATCCTTAAAAATCAGATAAAATCGGGCACCGTGGGGCATGCCTATCTTTTCTGCGGCACAAGAGGCACAGGAAAGACCACCACAGCCAGGCTGCTGGCCAAAGCCCTGAACTGTACCTCCGAGGGCGAAAAGCCCTGCGGAGAATGCGAGGCCTGCAGGGCCATAGCCACAGGCAATTTCCTTGACGTGGTGGAGATGGACGCCGCTTCTAACAACGGTGTTGACGATGTCCGCATTCTCCGGGAGGAGGTCAATTTCCCTCCTGCGGTGGGAAGAAATAAGGTCTTTATAATTGACGAGGCCCACATGCTTACCACAGCAGCCTGCAACGCGCTGCTCAAAACTCTGGAGGAGCCTCCTGCAAATACAGTATTCATACTGGCTACCACAGATCCCAACAAGCTTCCTGCCACCATACTTTCCCGCTGCATAAGGCTGGACTTTCGCAGAGTGTCCGAAGAGATGCTTGCCAACCGCTTTGAGCAGATCTGCAGGGAGATAGGGGTGGAGGCGGATGCCGATGCCCTGTCCCTTATAGCCTCCAACGCCGACGGCTCTGTGAGAGACGGTCTGTCACTTCTGGACCGCTGCACAGCGGGACAAAAGCACCTCACAAGGGAGGACGTGCTGTTCCTGCTGGGAATGGCAGGGGTGGAGACCCACCTGGCCCTTACGGATGCTGTGCTGAAGAAGGACGCAGGTGAGGCCCTCAGCGTGCTTGCCCAGGTGCTGGCGGAGGGCAAGGAGGCTTCCCAGTTCGGACGGGACTGGCTGGAGCATCTCAGGAACCTTCTGATAATCAGATTCGCAAAAAAGCCGGAGAACATGCTGAACCTTTCTCTGGAAAACGTGGAAAGGCTGAAGGAGCAGAGCAAGGCCTGCGACACGGAGCTTCTCCGTTCCTGCCTAATGGAGCTTTCCAGAGCGCTGTCAGAGGCTAAATGGGCTCCCAAGCCCCGTATTCTTTTAGAGCTGGCCATAATCAAAATGTGCAGCAGGCAGTAGGGGAGTGTTTCCTTTGTACGGTATAACAGACATAAGACAGGACCATGGAGATCAAACCCATCGCATATATACAAAATGATTTCATGGAGAAGTTCGGCATTCCCAAGCAGGCAGGGCTTGCGGGGGAGGCTGAGAGCCTGGTGGTGATGGAGCCGGAGTACTCTGTTGCCGAGGCCTTCCGCGGACTTGAGCAATACGGCCGGATCTGGCTGATCTGGGAGTTTTCGGAGTTCAGCGGCAAGGCCTGGTCACCCACCATACGGCCACCGGCCCTTGGGGGAAACAAGCGGATAGGGGTATTTGCCACACGGTCTCCCCACCGTCCCAATTCTCTGGCCATGAGCTGCCTGGAGCTGTCGGGCATCGAAAAGACCTCCGACGGCCGCATCGCCCTGCGGGTAAAGGGAGCAGACCTGATGAACGGCACCCCTGTCTACGATATCAAGCCCTATCTGCCCTATGTGGACAGCTGGCCGCAGGCAAAGGCAGGCTTCAGCGACGGCAGCAATACCAGGAAGCTGGAGGTGGTCTTTGAAACCCCGGAGATGGGGGCAAAGGCAGGAGAGAAGCTCCATGAGCTTACTGAAATACTGTCCCTGGACCCCAGACCCAGCTATCACGACGATCCTGACCGGGTCTACGGCATGAGCTACGGCAGTATGAATGTACGGTTCAGAGTTTCTGACGGCATGCTGACCGTCATTGAAATAGAAAAAGCATAAAAACAGGCTCTTCGGAGCTATGGAAAAACAATAAACGGCTCCTCGGAGCCTGTATAACAAGGAGAAAACAATGGGAAGAGGAATGAAAGCGGGCAAGATGCCCAAGCAGAAGCAGGCAAGGCCCAGCCAGGCTGCACAGATGGCGCAGCTTCAGGCACTTCAGGATGCAATGGCTGCAAAGCAGGATGAGATCAATCAGACTGAGACCGAGGCGAGCGCAGGCGGCGGAGCCGTCACCGTAAGAGTAAACGGCGAGCATCAGATCGTCTCCGTAAAGATCAAGCCCGAGCTCTGCGACCCTGAAGAGGTTGAAATGCTGCAGGATCTTATCATCGCGGCCGCCAACGAGGCCATGCGCCAGATCGACGACATCAGCAGCAATGAAATGAATAAGCTCACCGGCGGCCTCGGCCTTCCGTTCTAACAGTTTATTTGGCGGCTGGACCCGCCAAATAGGATCTTAATATGAGATATTACGCAAAACCTTTAAATAATCTGATCGCTGAGCTTTCAAAGCTGCCGGGCATAGGCGGCAAGACAGCCCAGCGTCTGGCTTTTCACGTGCTGTCGCTTAGCGATGACGAAGCCGTAGGCCTTGCCAATTCCATAGTCGAAGCCAAAAGGAACATGAAATACTGCTCTGTCTGCGGCAATCTTACGGACGTGGACCCCTGCAGCATCTGCTCCGACAATGCCAGAGACCACAGCGTCATCTGCGTGGTGGAAAGCCCAAGAGACGTGTACGCCATGGAGCGTATCCGCGAATACAACGGCCTTTATCACGTTCTCAACGGCGCCATCTCCCCGATGGATGGCATAGGACCGGAGGACATTAACCTCCGCTCACTGATCCTCCGACTGCAGGAGGGGGACATAAAGGAGCTGATCCTTGCCACCAACCCCAACATCGAAGGGGAGGCTACGGCCATGTACATCGCAAGGCTGGTCAAGCCTGCAGGCATAAAGGTCACCCGCATAGCCCACGGCATACCGGTGGGCGGGGATCTGGAATACGCGGACGAGGTGACTCTTTCCAAGGCCCTTGAGGGCAGAAGGGAGCTGTAATGAGCGGATTTTTAAGCGCCTTCGGCCCCATGGCCCTCACAGCCAGCCCTGCTGACAGCTTCCTTCCTGTCCCGGATCCTGTGGCCTTCAGCATATTCGGCATCGACATAATGTGGTATGCAGTATGCGTGGTCATGGGAATGGTCTGCGGCGTGGGACTTGCCATGAAGCTTGCTCCCCGCAAGGGCATAGACCCTGAGCACCTGCTGGACATCGCCCTCTGGGCGCTTCCCCTTGGCATCGTAGGTGCAAGGATATACTACGTTGTCTTCACCTGGGGCTACTACAAGGATCATCTGGATCAGATCCTGAATCTTCGTGGCGGCGGACTTGCCATCCACGGCGGACTGATACTTGGCATCGGCACTGCCATTTTCATGATCAGGAAATTCAAGGGAAACATACTGGATTACCTTGACATCCTTATGCCCGGCATCGCGCTGGGTCAGGCCATAGGCCGCTGGGGCAACTATTTCAACAGCGAAGCTCACGGCGTAGCTACGGACCTGCCCTGGGCCATATATGCGGACGGCAAGCTGGTCCATCCCACATTTCTTTACGAATCCATCTGGTGCCTGCTGCTGTGCATCTTCCTGGTATGGGCGGATAAGCACTTAAGGGGCGGCTTTAAGGGCCGCAACGCAGCGCTGTACCTGATACTGTATTCCATAGAGCGCTTCTTCGTGGAGGGCCTAAGGACCGACAGCCTTATGATCGGCAATCTGCGCCAGGCTCAGCTTATAAGCCTTGTCATGATAGCCGGCGGAGTAATACTATTCTTTGTTCTGAAGAAAGCAGAGGCCACAAAATGCCAGAAAGAACAGAAGGAACAGGAAGAGATAAAGGAAACGGAAAAAGCAGAATAGCGGCATTACTGGGGGTGATCCTTTTGGCATTCAGTCTTTTCGGCTGCTTTGGTTCCGGCACTAAGATCGAGGAATTCAGCGGCTCCTGCGGCGAGAACATGAGCTGGGAGTACGACAAGAAGACCAAAACGCTGACCATCACAGGAAGCGGCGAGATGGTCACGCCAAACCGCTTCATGTGGAGCGACTATCCCATAAAAAAACTGGTCATATCCGAGGGTGTCACCTCAATAGACGGCGAAGCCTTTTATTCAAATCATCAGCTTACGGGGACCCTGGAGCTTCCTTCGACTCTTAAGACCATAAAGCAGTTCGCCTTCTACGGCTGCGACGGGCTCACAGGGGATCTGGTGCTGCCGGATTCCGTGGAGACCGTTGAAAGCTATGCCTTTGTGCGCTGCACGGGCTTTACAGGCATAAAGCTTTCCTCATCCCTTAAAACCATAGGTGAGGAGGCCTTCGACGACCTGAGTAATGCCACCGGCCAGCTGGTGCTTCCCGAAGGGCTGGAGTCCATAGGCAGAGTCGCCTTTACCAGATGTGAAAAGCTGACAGGAGACCTTATAATACCCGATTCTGTCACCTTTATAGGCGACTACGCCTTTTCCCAGTGCGGCTTTGACGGAAGGCTTAAGCTTTCCGAAGGCCTGACTGAGATAACGGAAAACTGCTTTGGCTCCATGCCAAACCTTAAGGGAGACCTGGTGATACCCGCTTCCGTGGAAAAGATAGCTGTCAACGCCTTCACCGGAGCGGGCTGCGACGGCAGGCTGGTGCTTTCAGATGGGCTGAAGCGCATCGAAGGCTACGCCTTCTCCTCCTGCAAGCAGTTCACCGGTGCCCTGAATATACCGGACAGCGTTGAATTTATAGGCGAAAGTGCCTTTTCCTCCTGCTCAGGCTTTGAATCCCTTAAGCTTCCAGCGGATACCAGGCTCATCCTCAGTAAGACCTTCAGTGGCTGCAGCGGCTTCAGCGGAGAGCTTAAGCTTCCTGAGACCGTTACCGTGATAGGGGACAGCGCCTTTTATTATACCGGCTTCGGCGGAACGCTCAGGCTTCCGTCCGGCCTTATATCACTGGGTGACGGCGCTTTTTCCTACTGCAAGAACCTGACTTCTCTGGCACCTCTGCCTGAGACTCTGCAGCATATAAAGGACAGCGCCTTCTGGGGCAGCGAAAAGCTCGGCGGGAGAGTCTCCATACCTGACAGCGTATATTACGTGGGCGAGGATGCCTTCTGGGGCTGCAAGGCTCTGGAGGAGGTAAGCTTCGGTGAAAACGTCAGAAGCATAGGCTCAAGAGCCTTCGGCGGCTGCGAGAGCCTTAAGACTGTCAGCTTTAAGGGCAGCATCGCTCCAGATTATTATGGAGCTGAGGAGGAAAAGCCCAGCTTCCCCGAGGGCTGCAACATAAGCGCAGCGCCCGGCGGCAGCACTTACAGAAAGCTCTGGGAAAAGGCCATGAGCCAGGCTGCGCCTGACTTTGCTTCCGGCGTTCAGGAGAGGGAGCAGCCCTATTACTGGACCAATGACCTTACCTATGCTGACTTCCGCGGTGCAGGCATATACGCGGACGTGACCATCACCTTCGACGACAGAAAGGCCAGGGTCAGCATCAACGGCAGGGAATTCGACGAGGCTGATTACTTCGCCGACAAAAATGCCGTGGAGCAGGACCGCAAGGTCTACACCGATGGTCTTTACTGCAGGGACGGCTGGATAAAAAATCTCAGATACGAGGACGGATACTACAGAGATTCCATTCTCAAAGCGGAGCTTGCACTGGAGGACGGTACAGTCAGAGAAATCGTCTTTCACACAGGATCCGAAGAGCTTCTGTATATAGAAAGCGTACACGATGAATAAGAAAAAATGGATCAATCTTATAATAAGCGCAGCTATAGGAGCAGCTTTTTTCCTTATACCGGCGCCGGCAGGGCTTGAACTTCCTGCATGGCATATTTTCGGTATATTTATTGCCACTATCTATGCTCTGATCACCAAACCTCTGCCAATGGGCTCGGTGTCAATGATAGCGATCACAGCGCTGGTGCTTACAAAAACCCTTAAGATGGCGCAGGCTCTTTCAGGCTTTTCCAACACCACCATCTGGCTGATAGTGATGGCATTCTTCATCTCCAGAGGCATAATAAAGACCGGTCTTGGGGAACGCATCGCTTACATACTGGTTGGCAGGTTTGGGAAAAAAACTCTGGGACTTGCATATTCGCTGGTCATAAGCGACTGTATATTGTCTCCGGCAATGCCCTCCAACACTGCAAGAGCCGGCGGTGTGCTGGCTCCCATAGTCAAATCGCTTTGCATGGCCTTTGACTCTGACCCTGCCAGGGGCACGGAAAACCGCATGGGAGCTTATCTTTACACCACAGTCTTTCAATGTGACATGATATGCTCTGCCATGTTCATGACTGCCATGGCAGCTAATCCCATGTGCGTGAGTATAGCGGCTGAGATCCTCGGCATCAATATCAGCTGGGGCGGCTGGTTCCTGGCAGCTCTGGTGCCGGGGCTGGTCTCCCTGGTTCTGATCCCTCTTATCGTACTGAAAACAAATCCTCCTGAGATAAAAAATACTCCGGAGGCGTCTGAGATATCCAGAGCTCATCTTCAGCAGATGGGGCCTCTTAAGCAGGGTGAAAAGATCATGATAGGCGTGTTCTTCCTGCTGCTCGGGCTTTGGATATTCGGATCATCAATAGGTATAGATGCCACTGCAGCAGCCTTTGTGGGCTTCAGCGTGCTTCTGATCACCGAGGTCCTTAGCTGGGAGGATGTCAAGAATGAAAAAGGCGCCTGGGATACCCTGGTATGGTTCTCGGCGCTTGTTATGATGGCAAGTTTTCTGAACAGTCTGGGCTTTATCCCCTGGTTCAGCGAACTCATGGCCAGATCCGTAGCGGGTTTCAGCTGGATCGTGGCTTTTATGGTTCTGGCTGTTATTTTCTTCTATTCACACTACCTGTTTGCCAGCGCTACAGCTCATGTAAGCGCCATGTACGGCGCATTTATTGCTGTCATGGTCAGGGCAGGGGCTCCTGCCATGATCTCCGCTCTGCTGCTGGGCTTTATAAGCAATCTCTTCGGCTGCCTTACCCATTATGGTGCGGGCCCGGCGCCCGTATTTTTCGGCGGCGGATATGTAAGTCAGAGCAAGTGGTGGGTCACCGGTTTTATTATTTCCTTTGTGGATATGGTTATCTGGGGCGGCCTCGGCATGCTCTGGTGGAAGGTTCTTGGACTCTGGTAATGCTCAAGTTCTGAATCTTCGCAGCTTATATCAGCTCAGCACCTTACTGAGCTCTTCCATCAATTGATCAACATCGATAGGCTTTGCAATATGAGCCTGCATTCCGGCGTCCAGGGCAGCCTGGACGTCTTCTTTGAATGCGTTTGCAGTCATGGCCAGTATGGGTACGGATGCCAGATCCCTGTTGTCCAGGGCTCTTATGGCTCTGGCTGCGCTGTAGCCGTCCATCACCGGCATCTGTATATCCATCATGACCGCGTCATAGTAGCCGGGTTCAGACGCTGCCACCATATCCACAGCGATCCTGCCGTTTTCAGCTGTTTCAACCCGGAAGCCCTGCTGAGTAAGTATCATGGTTGCTATTTCCATGTTGATCTGATTGTCCTCCACAAGCAGCAGCCTCTTTCCGCTGAAATCGATGCTTTCTGCAGAAATGCCATCTTCAGGACCGGTCTTTTTGAGCTCAGCCTCATCCGCAAGCCTCAGCTTCAGCCTTATTATCATCTGTGTGCCGCTGCCGGGGGAGGTGAGTACGTCTATGGTGCCGCCCATCAGGTCTATCAGGTTTTTAGTTATGGCAAGGCCAAGGCCCGTGCCCTCGATGCCGCTGTCTGTGGAGCTGCGCTCCCGCTCAAAGGCTGTGAACATCTTGTCTACGAACTCTCTGGACATGCCGATGCCGCTGTCCTGTACCTGTATCTCGTAGCTGCTGTAGTCATCATCGCTGCCCTCAGGGGTCTCAAAAAGGGTGACGGAAACAGAGCCGCCCCGGTCGGTGAATTTATAGGCATTGCTTATGACATTAAGCATAATCCTGTTCAGATTTGCCTTGTCGCACCATACATAGCGGTGCTGCACCCGGGTATCGTGAAGGGAGAATTCCAGGCCCTTCTGATTCATCTGCTCCGCGAACATATCCCGTATGTCCTCGAATATCCTGCAGATATCCTCCGGCTGGTAGTGAAGCTCCGTCCTTCCGCTTTCTATGCGGCTCATCTCAAGGATGTCGTTTATAAGCTCCAGAAGATGGCGGCCGGAGCGCTCTATCTTGTTCAGATAATCCTTTACGACTTCAGGCGACTGCTCCTTTTTTGCCAGTCCTGTATAGCCCATGATGGCGTTCATGGGGGTCCTTATGTCGTGGGACATGTTGAAGAGGAACTGGCTCTTTGCCAGGCTTCCCTCCACAGCCCTTATCTTTTCTCTCTCGGAGGCCTCGTGCTTTTTCCTGACCACATTCTGTATGTAGAGCATTACCATAAGGCCGGTAAAGATTATCAGCAGCAGAACTGCCGTGCCCCAGCCAAGAAAGCGTCTGGCATCGTCCATAGTCGCCTTGGCAGCCAGCTGCTTTGCCAGCCACATGAGAGCTGAATAGACCAGCAGGGAGAAAAGCACTATGCCTGAGGTTGATATGCCGCTGTATTCGGTCAGGGGGCTCCTCTGAATGGTGCCCCAGTAGAACACAAAGCCCAGAAGGCACCAGAGGGAGAGGAGCAGGAAGGCCTCGCTGCCCATGGCGTCCAGCGCCGCAAGCTTTGGTATCAGCTGGACCAGTACAAAGGCTATTGAGATGACGGTTCCGAGAATGCCCAGGAACATTATCCTGCGGTTGTTTTCAGCTCTTGCGGCTTTTATTGCCGCAGCGCAGGTGTAGCCGTAAGCCGTGATGGCGCCAAAGGAGGTCAGGTCCACGAACCATATCAGAGTATTTCTTCCAAGCAGGGAGATCAGTATGGAAAGGACCATAACGAAAAGTATGCTGTAGGTGGTCCTGGAGAACCTGTCGGAAAGGATCTTATCCTCTGCCATCGTAGAGAGCACCCTTACAAGAGCCCTGTAGGCTCCTATGATGCCTGTGAGTATGGCAGAAACTGCGGTGATGCTTATGACAACCAGTCCGCCCCGTCCCATGATGGCCCTGGCAGCGTAGAAGGTGGGTACGGACTCCACTCCGCTTAAGCTGCTAAGCCTTGAGATGTATTCCTGCCAGGAGCTGCAGCCGTCGGGAAGCACGGATATGCTCATGAAGGCCATGGAAATGTAAGCAAAGCCGGCCATCAGAATCGAAACCAGCAGTATGGACCCGGACTTTTTTGACGGAAACTTGAAGTGAGCTGTTTCGAAGGATGTGATCTCAAAGCCCACGAAGGCCCAGGGGGCCAGTATCATGAGGCTGAATATGGCAAAGCCCTTGTTTACTCCCTGAGTGCCGAAGCTCAGGAGCTGGCCGCTGGCCAGGGCTTTTGGAAAGCTGATGACAGTGCACAGAGCGACGCCTGCAAAAAGGATCACCGAAAGGGCCGTGTGGAGCTTTTGCAGCATGGGCTTGGCTACCACAAAAAGAAGCCCTACAACTGACAGGGCAAGGACAGAGGTTCCTACCTCCCTGAGATAGATCTCGCTGCCCGCCACGGTATAGTGAAAGCCCGTCTGTATGCTGTCACCGAGAAGAGTTCGGATGACCACAAACAGGGCGCTGCCGTTAAGGAATACGACGGTCAGATAGGAGAGGGCTAAAAACCAAGCGCAGAGAAATGCGTGGTCCCTGCCGAAGGCTTCCTTGGTATATGAGTAGATGCCTCCGGTGCGGGGACTGCGGTTCATGAGCCAGGCGGTACATGCTTCTATTACAAGCATTACCGCTACTCCAAGGACCATGGCGATGGCTGTCCCAAGAGGCCCTGCCACGGGGAGGAAGGTGGTTCCGGGCATCACAAAGGCGCCCCAGCCGACCATGCAGCCGAAGGCCATTCCCCAGACATCAAGCTTCGACAGATACCTGTCGAGGGCTTTCACTTTGTTCTGCTCATCCATGATTCTCTCCTTCTTAACCTGTCCTGACCGGCTGAGCTCCGGTTTATGAACATGTTTACATTACAGTATATCACAATGAAGGCTTTGCGACAGCATGGAGTATGGCGACAAAATAAAAAAAACTGCCTGCCTGTTTTATCAGGCAGGCAGTTGCAAATACTAGAC
>JAEEGI010021214.1_pt1 | contig 12926 bp, 11 predicted proteins | sample 8958751 | NCBI WGS metagenome assembly JAEEGI01 (sample SAMN16246545, study PRJNA631951) | gut metagenome | biome: gut microbiome; feature: rumen; material: KS-attached | host: Bos | place: Iran: Karaj | collected 2018-10 | reverse complement strand
AACTGGAAGGATGGTGTCTCTTCCATATTCTACTTCAGCCATGCCCCCATTCACGAAGTCGGACACACCGTGGCGGCCATGCTGCACTTACCGGAGATGGCAGTCGTCTTGGCTGGAAGCCTCTTTCAGTTATTGACTCCCATCGCCATTGGCACCTATTTCGTCTGGCATGGCGACTGCCCTGCGCTTTCGCTCTGCCTGGGCTGGCTTGGTTTCGCAACCATCGAAATGGCGACCTATATGCATGACGCGCCATTCCGCAACCTGCCGCTGGTCTCGCCTTTTTCAGACGGCGACAATCTCATCCATGATTTTGAATATCTGTTCACCCGCATGCATTGTCTCGACAACGCATGCCGTATCGGCGTGGCGACGGCGGCCATCGGCTACACTTTTGTATTAATCTCCCTTGCCCTCATCATCGCCATGTTCATCTTGGGCTTTCTCCCGCAAAAGCCGAAGGAAGAGTGAATCCTCCATTGACTAAATGCAAGTCAACATCTGTTTTCTTACGGAAGCCGTACATCCTTGCAATAATACCCGCCAGTCTTCGGAGCCCCGCGGAACTCAATCCGACTGGCATCCTTCAACTGTCGCAAATGGCGTTCTAATGTACGTTTGGGCAAAGACATAGCCAAAGCGATTGCATTGGCGCGAAGACCAGGATGCTGCTGAATGTAAGAATACACCGTTTCAAGCTCGTTTACTCCGCCATTTACTCCGCCATTTACTCCGCCAATTGTCGTGTTCTGGTGTTCTTTCAGTGCTTCAAGAATTCGTTCAAGCATGAAATCAACAAAAATGCCAGAATCGGATTTAGCCGTACTGTCATTTATAGCTTGATAGTAATCATTCTGGTTATCATGAACGATGGTCTCGACAGGAAGATGCAGAAATACAGGATTCAGTTTGCCAAGGATCAACGATTGCCAGAAACGCCCTATTCTGCCATTTCCATCGGCAAAGGGATGGATGAACTCAAACTCGTAATGGAATACGCAACTACGAATCAGAAGGTGATCTTTGGAGTTGCGAAGCCAGTCAAATAGATTGGCGATCAGCTGTGGGACCTGCCCTGCAGGTGGCGCAATATGTACGACTTGCTCATCGGCAAACACACCAACGCCGCCAGTCCGAAAACTACCCGCTCCATCCACTAGTGCCGCCATCATTGTATGGTGCGCTTTCAACAGATCTTTCACAGAAAATGGATTCAATTTTGGAGCCAGATCGTATGTTGCAATGGCATTCTTTACTTCTTGGATTTCTCGTAGTGGCGCAACAACACGCTTACCAGCCAGAATGTCCGTCACCTGCTTCAACGAGAGTGCGTTCCCCTCGATAGCCAGCGAGGAGTGGATGGTCTTGATGCGATTCGCCCGACGCAACTTCAAGGCATCGCTCTGTTCCAGACGGATGACATAGCGCTCAACCAACGCTGAAATCTCCGCGACCAATGAAACAGCCTGTGAGGATATGGTAAATGGAGGTTGGTAGGTCATTTTGCTTTTTGCTTTGGATTTTCTAATCCAGTCGCCATAATTTTTCTTCTACCCATGCCTGCATGACGAAACTACTGAGACCGAATGAGATTAATATAAGGCAAAAAGACAGAAAAAAAGTCCTGAATGCAAAAAAATGGTAAATTCAGGACTTTTTTATACTTAAATTTGGTGGGTGGAGGATCTACCGAAGTTAAACATCCTCTCTGAGGCCAAAAGTTACAACCAAAGGTCTATGCTTTGGTATATATTTTTCCTCTGTTAACTCGCCTCAAAACGCAATAAAGAATATGCTCAAACGCAACTATTTACATTTAGGTCAACCAATTCTATTACAGTGATTTTGGTGCCGTGGTAACAATTCTCTGCTGGACTCGACCCGAATCGCTAGTTTTTTGGTGGCGGTGTGAGCGGCTGCTACTTCATCGATGCCCCCTGTCAAAGTAGGCGCAGTCGATTTCGGAGAGACCGTACGTAGTCTCTTCATAGCAAAAAACTATACTTTCGATTTATCCCACAATACAAATCGTTCCTTCATGTAATCAATGGTTCGTGGTAATTCTGTCTTCTTTAGCAGGATGCCCAACAGTGTGACCGTATTAGTCAGGCCATTGACGGAGCTACGGATGCGCAGCGTGTGTTCCGTAAGCTCCTTTGCCGGATACACCAGGAATCCGAACTTTTCCTGACATGTGGAGAAGGAACAGTAAGCCAACAGCTGGTGCAAGTCATGCCGGAAGACGTCGCGCAAGTCGTCGGTATTGTTGCCAACGTTGTAGATATGGGATTTGTACTTCGCATCGATGACGTATTGAACTCCATCCTTATAAAGAACTAGGTCCGGTTCCAAATAGCGAAGGGACCACTTGGGTAGTCTAGAACCTGTAATACCGTATTTGGGATTAGCCAGGTCGTGAGCACCTTTGCGCACTGCCACTGTATGAACAAGGTATTGGACATAACGCTCAAAGAATTCCGCAAAATCCAGTCGCCAAGCCTTCTGATTGCTCGCGTTATCGCTGAGGATAATGTTTCCGATAACCTTAAGTTCCTTGATGACCGGCGGATCAGAGACGTGCTCCTGCAAATGACGTGTCTCCTGCTTGGCGTATTGAGCCATGCTTGCCTTTAATCGCATTAGCTTTTCTGCGTATGCGGCCTTGGCTCTCTGGGAAGTGCGCGGCGCTTCCAATTCCGCAATTGCGATTTCCAGGACGTAATTAAGTTGACGCCATTCGGGGTGATCTTTCGAAAGGTAGTTACAGCGATTTGGGTAACGCAGAGCCTCCAGGGGATTTACACTACGCAGCGCATAGTTCATCCAATCGGTGCCAGAAGTGGGATTCTTCTGGACCTGCATTCTGGAATCGAACTTCCGCCAATTGGCATGCTGGGCCTCGATGTATTTGTCGATGTAGTTGGCGCACTCGAAATACAGCGGCGGCTTAACGGCCTCATTAGGAACGATGGAAAGCTCATCGTTGAACTCCGGCAGGATGGTATCGCCAATGACAGACAGCAGCTCAGAGATGTCTTCGTTGAAACGCCCGGTTACCAGAAGGTTGCTGACGACCTTGCCGTTGGCAGGCGACTTAATAGGGACGCAACCCACGTAGCGTGATGAGGTTAGAACCAAGGTACTGCCGTCGTCTTCCAGAGTCGCGACAATATCCAGAAATCTCAATGACGCTTTGTTCAACTGTAGAAAACGTTGGAAAGTCGCAGACGGATAGCGCTTATCAACACCGAAGATGGGCTGGAAGTTGCGGAAGGGTATCCGTAGACTTTCCAATGTCTTTAGTTCTCCAAACAGGGATGTGGATGATTGTTTGGTTAAGTCTTTGGTAGACAAGCGATCTTGAGGTTGAAGAACCTTGGAAAATTCCACCAGCGTGGGCGGTATGTAAGATTGTAAGCGCTTAGCTGCCATGATTACAGGTAGAGCTGCTTTTTGGTCAGCTCGAAGAACAACTTGCCGAACTCATCGCGGGCTTTTACCATAAGTCCTTCTGTAAAATATTCCTTTATCAGGGGCATGAGCTCATAGATGACACGCTCCTTGAACTCCGCTTCGTGGTCCGGACCATTGGTGATGAAGTAGGAGGGACCAGGCTGAAGATTCAGTTCTTCGTCGTTGGCGTATTTGTCAAACAACCGTGACACATCGTCAAACGCCTCCTTGTGGAAAACCTGTCCCTGCGAGACATTGATCGTGTGTGGAACGATAGTGTACCAAGCGAAGCGGCGACGCAAGGCAAAATCTACGACCGCCAAGCTACGGTCGGCTGTGTTCATCGTGGCAATTACGCGAAGGTTGCTTGGAAGCTGCTTGAGTTCAAGGTCGCCGATTTTGATGGTTGAATGACGTTCTTCCTCGTTTGCTTGATACTCGAAAAGGTAAAATACAGGGCCAAGTACATTGGCAAGGTTTGCCCGGTTGATTTCGTCGATGATGAGCAGCACTTTTTGTTTAGAATTTTCTTGGGCATACTTGATGGCCTGATAGAGGATTCCCTTGTTTGGCTCGTAGCCCAATGTTTCGACATTCAACTTCGGTTTGATGCCATAGACAAAATCAGCGTATGTGGTCTCGGCATGGAATTGTTCGAAGAAGGTCTTGTCAAACTTTTTGGCAATGAGCATGGCATTGTAGGTCTTGCCGGTGCCGGGCGCCCCTTGCAATACCACGAAGTGCCTCTGGTCCAGAAGTTGATGAATTTCTGTTTGTTCATTGATTTCAGGCTGTTCGATGCAGGCCGTAATCGCCTGGCTTATCGCCTTGACCTGGTCTTTTTTCTTGGCCCAGTCACGATAATAGGCGTAGGTAGCAAGCCAGGCCTTGAGTATTTTCATATCATCTTCTTTGTCAGGTTCCAGAATTCTGCTTGCCTGGATGACATTTTCATACTTCTTGATCTGATTGCGAAGATTGGTGTACGGGTCGTCCTCGCCCTTGCTGATTTCAGGGAGACTCTGGCAAGAACTAGTGGTATCCGTGAATGTTGTCTTGCAGAATGATCTACCATCATCGGACATCAGACGCAGGAAAGAGCGCCGCAAACCAGGCAGCTGGGCCAGAGGATAGTCATTGCTGAAGCCGGAAGAACCAACCCCCAGCGCTACCACACAAGCGCCACCGTCCTTTTGCGGAAATATAACCAGGGACAGATCCGAATAGGGACCGCTACATTCCTCCTCTGGGCTAATGTAGCCAAAATAGGCTTCCTCGGCACCTGCCTGAAAGGCAAGCGGCTCTATGTTCTTGCGGACTACTGCATTTCCCTTACTAGTCTCGTTTTCCTTCTTAATCATGCCAAAGGAAACGGCCGCGGTATTTACCGCATTAAAAAGATCGTTAGCGTTCATTGTCTATTATCCTTACGAGCCATTTGCAGTTGGGTGTTTGGATAAAGGACTGTGGCACCTACAAATAGAGAAAATATGCAAGATTCCGCGTTATCTGATTTGATTTAGCGTTCAGATCAGCTTCTCTTAAGAGCGCCACTGTCAAGCCCAAAATCCCCGTAACTCCATTTGCTTTCGCGACTTAAACTAGAATTAAAAAGCCACGAAGCGAAAGGACTTCGTGGCCTAAATGAGAAAACTGGTGGAGCATATCGGGCTCGAACCGATGACCTTCTGCATGCCATGCAGACGCTCTAGCCAACTGAGCTAATGCCCCGTTTCATTGTCAACGTTATTACAATACAGCCATTTTGCAGGAATGCAAATCAAAAGGCGAAAAAAAATCACAATCGCTGGCTGTTGAAGGCTCGATGAATGGCCTTGTCGTGATATTTGTCCTCTTCGGAAGCCAGATCCGCTTCCGTGTAGCCACTGGATAAATTCGTTACAAGAACACGCATATCCTTTATTTCAAAGGATATGCGCCACGTCCTGTAGGCAAGGGCTAGCTCACCTGTCGGTAACATCAACAGACGATGGCGTGCAGCATTCAGCGGCTCGTAGCCAAGCTGCGTCAACGCGAACTGCCGCAGGCAGGACACGCCATGCGCCTCCAGCCACGACAGTTGTCGTTGGGCCGTTTCGGAAAATTCCACGGCATATTCCTGCCCTTCCTCCTCCCCTGTCCAGCCAAGGGAGGCATCTGGAAATGAGTCGGCATAAGGGAGATAGGGCTTGATATCAAGGATCGGCGTGCCGTCGAGCAAGTCATGGCCGGCAATCCAGATTTCGCCTTTTTCCACATGCTGCAGCCGTACGGCGCTCATGCCAATCGGATTTGGACGATATGGCGAACGGCTTGCAAACACGCCGACCTTCCGTTCGACATGCCGCGGTGGCCGCACTTTCAGATGCCATCCTTCATTCAAATGGAACCAATAGAGCACCCAGACGTGACTGAAACCTTCCAAATCCGCAAGTCCGTCTGCATATTCAGGATAGAGACGAATCACGCCGACGTTGTCGCCCGCGACGGCTCCCTGTCGCGGCACGTCATACGGATATCGCGCTGCGCTGCTGAAAACGCCTATCGGTCTGATTTGCAGAGTCTTCGGTTCCATTTATTTGGTCACGCAGAAGCGAGTTTCTCCCGTTCAAACGACTTCTATCACACGGGCGTCTCCACGGAAGCCACCGCCTGTCACGTATTGCATCTTACCGGGCACCAACTCGCCTTCATAGTTGAAATGCAAGTGGCCTGTAATGAATGCTTTAATCAATGGCTCGTTTTTTACGTAGTCGATGAATTCATTCGTCGCAAAGTACGGTTGCTGTTGTTTGCGGCGATGATTGTCATAGCAGGCCATCTTCTCGGCGGGGCAACCGCAGACGTAGGCGCATGCGCTCTTGCGGCGAAGCATCATCTCATCATACAAATCCGGCGTGTAGATCGGATTGTGCATCAACAGCAAAATCGGCAGGCCTTTCGCGACTTCCGCCTTCAGCGCCGCCAGTTGGCTCCACAGGAAATAATAATAACCGTTATCGACGCCGACGAGATTCACGCCGCCCACCACGCGGGAAGAGAATTCCAAATCATATTTCGTCATCGTTTGCACAAGATTGAACGACTGATACTTATACGCTTCATCCTCCCACGCTTCGCCGACGTATTGGCTGAACTCGTGGTTGCCCGCGCACATGAAATAATCCGTCCTGTCCAAATACGATTTACCGACCTCCACGTTCTTATATGAGACGAAATCAATCAAATCGCCCGTGTGCAACAGCAAGTCGCAGTTTTTGTTGCAATAATCGACCATTTCATCAAGATTCTCCTGTATGCGGTTGGTGTCGCTGACAAATGCCTTGTGGCGAGCGGCCGCCAGATTGCGCTTCCGTTCGTTGTCGCGTTTGTCTGCGAGCGACAGATGATTGTCGGTCGCATGCAGAAAACGCAACGGCTTCGGCAGTCCGATTTCGATCTTGGTATTAACGTATTTAACCATAGTTCAATCCTTTACGTCCACTTAATACCGCAGGATGCGTGTCTCCGCAAACTTCAACGGCACTTCCAGTTTGTCAACTGCCTCTGTCGTCACCGCCTTGCCAGCGACAACGTCATAGACGATGGCCTTTCTGGGCAGCGACAACGTCACAGTGCCGTCCTTCGTGCCGTGTAGAACCATGTTCATACCGTCCGTGTAGAAAACGCAATCCGTATCCGTATAGAGGTGGATACCAGCACGTTGCGCCGCCAGACGGGCCAACGCCCACGGATAGCGCGGTGTGCCGCAATAGATGGAATCCGCCCGCATGACGACCGCCGCCGAACCATCGGGCCATGTCGCCAAAACGTCGTCACCATCCGCAGGCTTCACTGCCATCAGCAACGGCGTCTTGCTCATGACAGGCCAACTTTCGGGTAGGCCGAGTTCACGGCCGCGTGCCGTCGCGGTCGCCTTCAAGATTTCTTCTGAATTTTCCACGCGAACCAATTCATAGCCTGTCAGCGCCTTTGATGCCGCCAAATCCAATCCTTTCACTGGATCCATGATGCCCGGAGCATGCAGCCAGAAGACGAATTTGCCATTGACTGCGGCCTTCAATTGCGCACGTTTCGCATTATCCAACACCCACGGATTCAACATCATGAGCAATTTGGACTGGATTTTTCCAGCCAGCAAATCATCCAAGAGATACTGCCCAAACGCCGCGCCAAGACGCGACGTTTCCAGACGCTGATGGCCGATCATCGGGCCGGAAACGCGGCCGCCATCTTTTGTGTAAGCGGCTGAATATTCGTCAAATACAACGGCGACTGGCGGACGATATGGCATCGGTTTGGCGAGTTTCTGGATTTCCATCGGGCCGAGACGGCGCATCTCCTTCCAGAGTTCCATATCATTGTACCATCCCAACGTGCACAAATCCATCCACCAGCAGGCCAAATTGCGCACAATCTCCTCGCCCGTGTTACGCAACAGAACTTGATGGGACTCCCACGGCGTTTTCACATAATCACTAAGGCCACCAAGCGAGCCGCCCGCCGCAAGATACGTCCGCGTATCGTCTTCCACAAGCCACATCTTACCGGAATTCGTCACAGATTCGCAGACGGTCATAATATGGCCGCCACCGCCCGACAGACGGTCGTAGTACGACAGCGGCGAACAGAGGATGTCTATATCGGGGCATTCCAACAGACGGCGCATGGCCAGATGGCCGCATGCGCTCATGCGGCCCATTGTTGAAAACTCAAAACCATATCCATAGAAATAGACGGAGAGCTTATGGCCTTTCGTCGCGTCGCGGACGACATGCGCAATGTCCATCAACGCATCCGTCATCTCGTCCTGCAGGAAGAGATTGTGATCCAACACGGATTGCGCATCTCCAGGCAATAGCAACATGCCATAGACAGCCGCTTCGCGCCGCGCCTTCGGCAGCGGCGTCTCCGCTGTCGCCAACGTCACATTTGGATCACGCCATGACGCCTGCAACGCCGCATCCGTACCGTATTTTTTCGCCAACCAGCGGCGGAATCCTGCCTGTTCGCAATTTGAATAGCCATGGAACTCCTGCTGCCAACTGTCGCGATAGAACCATTCGCTCGTATTCTGCGCGCAGGGATGGTAACCCGCCATCGTGTCTGGATATTTTGCATCCATGTATTCAATCAACGCGCGAAGATGCTCTCCGGCCTCCTTCCGCCATTTTAGCGACGACACGCTGACAAGAGAACCGTGGTTGATTCTATTCTCCAACCATTTCATCGTCTCGCCCGGATTCTCGTCCTTCCACCACTGCGGCGGCTCAAGTCCCACGCGCGGAATAATTTTCGCCTGCGGATTCGCCATCAACACTTGTTCAACGACGGCATCAACTTGCCGCCAGCTTATCTCTTCGCCCTCTTTTGGCCACGGCATCGGAACGGACGGCGTGATGAAATCAACGCCCGCCTCATGCGCGAATGCGACCTGTGAACGGAATTTTTCTCCTATCACATTGCATTTCATGCGACGGATAAACGACGGCGACGCAGGACGATAACCCGCGAAAACGAATTTGGTCTCCACATCGGTCTTGATCCAAACCTTAACCTTATAGATATGTCCGTCCTGCAGATTCATCGGTTTCGCAACCGTGTAGAAATGGTAGTCCGGCCATTTTCCGTTCGGCGGATTCTTCAGAGTGACATGTAGCGCAGGGCCTCCGTCGAGGCCGCCCGTCGGATCAATGCCAAATGTACCGACTGTATTGCGTTCATCTCGAGGGAAATACATCCAGTCCTTTTCCAATTCCTCCGGTTTCTGATTGAAATCATCCGCTTTGAAGAAAACAGTTCCGTCTGTCTTGTCAATCACTTCGAAACGGTCGAGCCAAATATCCGTCGGCTTGTGTTCAAAACGGAAATGCATTGTCAGCGGCGTATCTCCAGGCTCTTCCACGGCTGTGTCGAACTCAATCCATTGCCCGCCAGGCTTCACGACAAGTTGCTGCGCTTCCGGACCGCCGAAAAACCATCGTGCCCGCACGGGAACACCATCCACCTGCAATTGCGGCACGCCATCGGCCACACGAACACGCACATCCGCCGCCATCACGCTCAAACCGCAGAACGCCAGCAACACATTCATCATTTTCATCGTTTTCTCCATGGTTATTTTCAAACGACATATTGTGATTTTAACTTACGCCTATACATTAGTATAATGTCTTCCACCTGTCAACAAAGTATTTCCATGAAAAAAGCAGAACTACTCGCACCAGCTGGCAACCGCACCGCTCTCGCCGCCGCCATTCAAGCAGGCTGCGACGCTGTCTATCTCGGCATGAAATCCTTCAATATGCGTGGCGCGCCAACCAATTTCACAACCGCCCAACTGAAAACGGCTTCGGCGCTCTGCCGCGACCACGGCGTCAAGCTGTATGTCACCGTCAATACGATTATCTATACGCGCGAACTATCGAAGCTGCAACGACTTCTGGATGACATCGCGCCATACGCGGATGCCGTCATCTGCTGGGATCCGGCCGTCATCATGGGCTGCCGCGAACGGGGCATTCCCATCCATATTTCCACGCAGGCATCCATCGCCAACACGCAAGCAGCCTTATACTACAAACAACTTGGCGCAGAACGACTTGTATTGGCTCGTGAATGCACATTGCAGGAAGTCGCCGCCATCCGCAAAGCGGCGAATATCGAAATCGAAATATTCGCCCATGGCGCCATGTGCGTCTCCGAATCAGGCCGTTGCTTTCTTTCACAAGACACGCTCGGCCTTTCCGGCAACCGCGGCCTCTGCCGACAAAACTGCCGCCGCCCTTATCGTGTCATCTGCCAAGACGGCCCAGGCGACTACGAAGTCTATCCAAATGACAACCATGTCTTCTCCGCCAAGGACTTATGCACCCTGCCCTTCATCGACAAACTGTTGAATTCGGGGATTGACTCGCTCAAAATCGAAGGCCGCAACCGTCCGCCAGACTACGTTCATACTGTCATCTCCGCTTATCGACAGGCCATCGACGCATGGGCTGCCCATCAATTAACATACGAACTGAAAAAGGAGCTTGTCGCAAAATGCCGCACAGTCTTCAACCGCGATTTCTCCGACGGTTTTTTCCTTGGACGCCCCATCACGGATTTCACGGAAAATGAAAACAACGCTGCCACGCAGAAACGGACGCTCGTAGGTAAAATCATCAACTACTACCAGAAATCGGGCATTGCACGGCTGTGGTTGCAGAACGGAACCATCGCTGATTCGGAAGATCTTGTCATCATGGGGCCGACAACTGGCGTCGTCAATTGCCATGTCAATGTATTCCAATGTGAAGACGATCCGTCTCTCAATCCAAGCAGGACGGCAACCTTCCCCTGCCCAGTCAAGCTCCGCGCCAACGACGCCGTCTACAAAATCATCAAATCATAGGCATAATTAGGTAATGCGATATTGATTTTTATATCGCATTGTGTCTTATTTACATATAAAATCAATCAGTCATAAGGAATCATAAAGAATCATGAGAAATCATAAGAAGTCATATTAATTAGTATGATTTCTTACTGTATATTTTATTTAACTAATTTATTTTTAATATGTTACTTGACATTTTTTAATTATCATCTATAGTATAGAAAATGCCAATAAATGCAAAGTCAAGCGACAGGATACAACATATGAAGGACATCTTTAATGGACTTTCATGGATCATCCATGATGGCAGTGAATCGCTCAAAGAGGATAATTGGGCGAATGGGCTGTTTTCCATCAAAAGCGTCATTGCACACCTTGTGAAAGCGTGCATACCGGATTACGCCCCATTTCCTCTAGAAGTCATTGTCAATGAATGTCTTGACGATTTTCAAGACGATTCCGGCCAATTCCACTCCGATTTCGCCAAAATCCTCTCGACGAAACGACCTCTGCCGAACAAAGCCCATCTGGACTGCGATCTTGTTTTCGAATTGCATCCACCTATTTGTATGAGAGGCAAATGGAAATCACAACTACTCAATATAGAAGTTCAAAATGACAGCAGACGACTTGACAGGTGTATTGGAAGAGGTATTTTATATGAATCATGCATATATTACATGGAATATGGAAGAATCTACACATACCCTAGATATGAGGGCGCATGGCCAGTGCACTCCATCTGGGTCTGCCCGACCGCTCCATGGTACCGCCATGGAACGATTCTGGACTTCAAGACAAAGCTAAACTGCCAACCAGTCGGCAGATGCCATCCACGCCAACAGAGCTATGACAAACTGAGATTGACCTTCGTGGACGTCTGGGGCGACAGCGGCCCCGGTCAAAAGGACATCTTCGGTTTCATCTGGGCCTTGACAACAGCATCGCTATCAGTAGAGGAAAGAATAAGAATATTAAAGGAGGATTTTGACATGCAAATGACACAACCTGTTAAAGAAACCATTGACAAATATGACTGGATGCTTGATTTATACGGCCGCAAGCGTTTTGCTCAAGAAAAAAAAGAAGAACATGAAAAAGGACATGAAGAAGATGCTCTCAATATGCTAAAGCTTAAATTTGATCCAGAAATAATCCAAAAGGTGACTGGCATTAGTCAGGCAAGACTTTGTCAGATTGCATTGGACAACAAGTTGACCATCGAATAATATTCCATAGTGAAAAATTAGGGAGTTTTCAAAAATGGAAATAGAAAAGCCACTGACTATTGAAAAAGCCGATGCCTTCTATGAATGGTTTCTGGATCTTTATGGCCGTAAACGTGCCAAGGCTGAATTGAAACAATCCGGAAAAGATGGCTGGAAAGAAGGCTTCAAGGAAAGCTTCATAGAAAGCTTCACAGAAAGCTTTACAGAAAGCTTCATAAAAAGTTTCACAGAAATCTTAGAAACAAGTATTGAAAGTACACGCAAAAAAACTTGTGAAACGATTGTACATAAAATGCTGGAAGCCAAATATCCACTTGACGAAATCAGCAAGTTGACAGATATGGACATGATGGATATCCTCAAGCTTGCAAAAGACAACAACTTGCTTGATGTCTAATTTCACAAACTACCCAACAACATCATCAATCATCACAGATACAAAAAAGCCGAATGCGAAACATTCTCCGCATTCGGCTTCACAGTACTAATGCTTAATCATTAATCATTAATCATTAAACATTAAACATTAAACATTAATCATTAATCATTATAAAGAGCATTTGCCCATCAAATCACTGACCTTCTTGGCGAAGGACAACGGATTGTCCAGCGGAATTTGCGCCGTCAGGCAGGCCTGACCATACAGCAGTTCGACGTAATCCGCCAATGTCTGTGCTTTGTCCTCCTTGCCGAGCATGTCATGCATCGCCTTCACAAGCGGATGGTTGCCGTTGATTTCGAAAATGCGCTTCGCTTCGGGCACTTCCTGATTCATCGCCTTCAGGATCTTCTCCATATTCGCGCTCAGACCATATTCGTCGTTCACGATACAGCAAGCACTTTCCGTAAGACGTTTGGACAGA
>JAEEGI010021212.1_pt1 | contig 12927 bp, 12 predicted proteins | sample 8958751 | NCBI WGS metagenome assembly JAEEGI01 (sample SAMN16246545, study PRJNA631951) | gut metagenome | biome: gut microbiome; feature: rumen; material: KS-attached | host: Bos | place: Iran: Karaj | collected 2018-10 | reverse complement strand
AATGACCTTGAAAATTATAAAAATGAAATCAGTTTTGTTGGCTCCTTATATGAAAAGAATTCTTATGATAAATTAGAATATACTTTGCCAGATTATCTCAGAGGATATTTTGAGGCAACCATGGAAGCACAAAAGGATTTGCAGGGCATCAACATCATCGACAGGATGCTGACACCAGAGATTTTGGCAGAGCTTCAGGAGTATTTTGAACTTGAAAAATCAGAGGATTCTTTGTCAGATTTGAATCTTATTTTCTCTGTAACCACACTTGGATTTAAGATTGCAGAAAAGCAAAGAAGAAGTATCCTGATAGAGCTTTCAAAGCATCATGATGTGAGCATTTACACAAACTCTAACGTGAGGGATTTAATCCGTGTAAACTACAAGGGAAGCGTAGATTATTGGGAGGAGATGCCAAAGGTATTCAGGGAGTCAAAGATTAATCTTAATATCACCATCCCAAATATAAAGAGCGGTGTGCCACTTCGTGTTTACGATATTTTAGGTGCAGGTGGATTTTGCATCAGCAACTTCCAAGCAGAGCTCCCTATGTACTTCGAAAATGAAAAACACCTTGTATGGTACTATAATAACCAGGATTTATTCGAGAAAGTGAAATTTTACAAAAATCATGATACCTTACGAGAAAAAATATCCTTAGAAGGATATGAGTTTGTAAAAAAGAATTGCTCTTACGAAGCTCGAATACGTGAATTGTTAGCCAAAATATTAGCCATCTAGTAGCTAACAAGCTACTAGATGGCTTAGTTTTTCTAGAGACGATAGTTCATCATCATTCCTGAGTATGCACTGGTAGCGTACGGAGCTGTCAGTGTCTTGCCAGGATTTTTGTATTCTACGACAGATTTATCAACGTATGCCATTGGATTAATGGAGGCCTTTGAGGACGCCAGATTAATGGCATTTTTTAATTCATTAAGTGTGGTAAATGCAGATGCCTTATCAGGACTGTTAATGATGTCTGAAAGTCTCTGTGCATCAAGTGATAAATGACCGAGTCCATCAGTAAAGATACCTGCAAATTCCAGGCTGCTTTGCATACCCTTGGCAATGGAAGAAATCTCATTAAATAGTGTGCGGTTCTGATGAGAGTTGGTATATTTTAATCCGATATCAATCATTCCATTGTAGCTGGTAAGCAGCTGATTGATACCATCTGTAAGTGCTTCTGTATCCTTCATCAAACCAACAGTAACAGGTCCATCTGTAGGAGACTTAAGAGTAAGTTCGTAGGTCTTGTTTACTGTGAATGAATTGGACATGGATTCGTGGTCGTTTCCGTTAAGTGTGAAGCTGGAATTAACAGGCTCCTGAACTGTCTGGTCGATACCTAATGTGTTTAACTCTCTCCATGACACAGGAGAAGAAATCTTGAACAGACAATTTTCTCCTTCAGGTAGGCCGGTGGATTTGGATACTATCTGGATAGCATTTGCTCCAGCGCTATTGGTAGCAAGAGAAGCACTAAGTCCAACATCAGAAGAGTTAAGTAATCGAACTATCTTTTGCTGGACAGTGAGATTGCTTTCACCAGCGTTTACATTGTATTGGAACTCGTAGGAATGGTTCTTAACGTCTAAATCAAAGGTATATTGACCTTCCTCAAAGCTATGGCCATCAGGAGAAAGATAATTACCAACATTCACCTGAGGCTTTGCCAGTGAATGAACATCAATATCAAATCCGTCTGTGTTAGAGGATTCATCACCTACGAAGACAGCCTCTACAGTGTTAGGATCAGAAGAGGAAGCAATCCTCTTATTAAGGATTTCCTCAACACTCTCTCCCGCTGCAGCAAGGTTTGACACTGAAACTGCCATAGAATTAGCGTGTTCTTTAATATCAATGGCAAACTGACCCATATCCTCGGTTTCTTTCAGCTTGTACAGAGGAGCGTCCTTGTTGGCCTTCACTATTTTATTGTATGTGTCGCGTAATTCACTTTTCTTATGGGATTCATAACGAGAGCCTATGTTGTCGCCATAGGTGGTCATGAAATAGTTGTACGCAGCATCAATGCGTGCCATGAGACGTCCCTCCTTTCTTCCTTGAAAATAAAACCTTCGACAATCCTTTGTCTATACCGGGACATAGATATCGATACTTATAGCTACTATCATAATACCATAAGAAAAGAAAATTGTAAACTCGCTAGATTTTGTAATATTATCAGATAATTTAACAATATATAGAGAAAGCTGGTTACGGTCTCAATCCTCAGTATTACTCTGCTCGACTAGATGTCTCGCTGAGCAATACTAAGAGATTGATACCTACCAGCCTTTTAATTATTTGTAGCTAATATACGAGCAGGATTACCTACGACCGTGGCGCCTGCTGGGACGTCGTGGGTGACTACAGCGTGAGCACCAATGATGGCGCCGGTCCCAACTGTAACAGGCCCTATAATTGCTGAGCCTGAACCCATATCAACACCATCCTCTAAAACAGGGACACCGCGTCCATTTGTTCCAATGACGCAGCCCTGTCTGATGGTAACATTCTTTCCGATGATAGCATCAGTGTGAACTACTATGCAGGAAAAATGATCAATCAATAATCCTTCTCCAATAGGAGCAATATGACTAGGAATATCAATTCCGTATTTGACAGAAACCTTGTGAAAGTGCAAGCGAGTAAGAAATGCCAATGGTTTGAGAAATGGTTTGCTATTTTGATAGCAAAGCTTTCTGTACCAGTGACACCATTCATAGCCTGGCTTAAGTTTATAGGTTTTGATGCGTCCTAAAAGTGAAGTATCACTAGAATATCTTAAATAATCACATCTAAGAATTCTTTTATATTCTTTTCGTGTCATTTCAACCCCTCATAAATAGTAAATAATTTATCGCAATAATTATCGATATTATTATATTCCATAGCACGAGCCCTTGCACCTTCGGATTTATCGATATATAGCTTTTGATTAGTTAAAAGCTCTGTAGCAGCATCTACATAATCTTCTAATGAGTAGCAAATACTGCCACAGCTATCATCGATTATGTTTACAAGGCCACCTTCCTTGGTGCCAAGAACTGGAAGCCCCATAGCCATAGCCTCTAAGGCAACAAGTCCAAAGCCTTCCCATTTAGAAGGCATAATCTGAAGCTTTGTATTAGCCATATAATCGTAGGCATTCTTTTTAAAGCCCTCAGCCACAAGCTTGCCTTTAAGATTGTTATCTTTAATAAATGTTTCTAGTGCAGGAAGAAGCTCTCCGTCACCAATGACACGAGCAGTGCTAATAATGCCTCTGTTAATAAGCTCTTTTGCAAGTTCAGCAAATAATAACGGATTTTTCTGTTCAACCAAACGACCTACAAATAAAATATCGCTGGCTATATCAGGATTCTTATTTGCATCTGCCTGTGAAACAACACCGTCTACGGAAAATGGATTGCCCACTATAGAAACAGGGCAGTGGATTCTTCCTGAAAATTTGTATTCGTCCCTGACAGCATCAGAAACCATAAGTATATGATTAAAATGCTTGCAGGCATAAAGATAGGAAAGAGTCTTTATATTTATATTTTTTATCCAAGGTGGATTGTTGTGCAAATGGGAAACAATGGGAACACTTCCCTTTAGAGCTACACTGCATAAAACGCTGGCAGTGAAATCGTGGGCGTGAACCACAGTTGGGTGAAACTTAGAAACGGCATCCTGAATAGCAGCTACATTAAGCTTATCGATGCCGTAATAATTATCATATAGACCAATTGATTTTAGTTTGTCTTCAATAGGACCGTGAGGAGCCATATAAATGAACTCCTCCTTGTCCGAAAGACCTTTTATAATTTGACAAACAACATTCTCCGCACCGGAATAGATGCTGGATTTGATTACGTGTAAAATCATAAATTATTCTCCTGCAGTAGAATATCTGGTGGTGGTGCTGCCATATTCATAAGTATTAAGGAACTCATTGATTTCCTTGAAGGATTTTGGAAATTCTAAACCAAACTTCTCAGCAATGGTACCGTTGTACAGCTTAACCGCATCATCTGAATCACCGGAACCAATCTTGATTGATGAAATTTCTTCGCCATTAAATACCTTAACAGCCTTCTTTCCAGCAGCATAACCAAGAGTGTATGGATCCTGGAAAAGAGTAACGAGAGCATTCTCGCCAACAGTTGTATCACCTGCTACAACAGTAACACCGGCATTGGATGCAACAGAACCGATTGTCTCCATTTCTGAAGCAAGCATGCTGCCATAAGGTATGTAAATGGCTGAACACTCTGAACAAGCCTGAGCGATAAGCTCTTCTGTTGTAGGCTCCTGCTCCTCGGCATCTTTATCATCATTCTTAGTAGATTTTGATGCTGTAGCAGCTGAAGATTCCTCAGAAGTTTCTTCTACGTTATTAGCTTCTGTGGCAGGAACGACCTTTGCACCTGTCCAGAACTCGGAAATAAGTGCAACACGAGTAGATGAAGTAGAATTAATACCTGTATTTACATCCTCTCCAAGAGCGATAACATCATTATCCATGCCCTGCTTTGCGGAAAATGCAACAAACTTACTAGGAGTAAGCGCTGTAGAATTCTGTTTTGGTTTTTCTGTATCAGAATCGGATGTGGCCTCATCATTAGAATTATCAGCTGTTTTTACATCCTTATCTTCATCTATATCTAAATCTAAATCTGTATCTACAGTACTAAGCGGAATTAGATATTCCTTCCAAGGGATACCTGCCTGATTAAGATAAGCTTCGAAAATCTCGTTCTGATATATAGCGTCCGTATCTTCTGGAGAGAAGAGAATACCAACAGTCTGTAAATCCTTGGTAGCCTCAATCATAAGTGAAACCTGATCTACGATGCTAGGCTTGCTGCTGACACCAGTAACATTTGTGCCAGTAGTTTTATCCCAGGATTTACCATTAAGACTGGCAATGCGAAGAGTTCCCTTGAAATCAATAATGCCTGTGGCAATGATTGGAATAGTATCTGTTCCCTTCTTAGCAGAAAGAAGAGTGGATTTACCAGCAGTAAAAATCATATCAGGAGAGGAGGCTATGGCCTTTGATGATAGCATATCGCTTTGGTTTTCCTCATCAACCACAGAAGTGGTGATGGTAAAGTGGCTATCTCCTACATAATCAGAAAGGCAATCTGTAAAGCCTTTGAGAAGAACTTGATTATAGGTATTGTCTTCTGATAAAAGTGCTGATATATTATACGAATATGAATCTTCACTAGATTCTTCGTTTACTTCATTAATAGGCTGATTTTCAGTCTTTTTCTGGCATGCAATCATCGAAATTGACATGGTTGCAATTAATATCAAACTTAAAAAACGTTTCTTCATATTTAAATTCCTTAATTTTTATTTGGTTACTAAATTTTAATGACAATTATATTATAAGTCAATCGGGAGTATTTATTAATGATTAAAAGTATTATAGACGCATTGCTGCAAGTATTGTATCCAAAACCTTGCGTTGTCTGTGATAAAGTTTTATTAAAAATAGAAAAAGAAATGGGCTTTTGTAAGGAATGCAGGAAAAAAATAAAGCTGGCTGGGAAGGTGGTTTGCCTTAAATGTGGAACCCCTATTAAGGATGAAAGAGCGGAGCTTTGTGAAAACTGCGCCAGAACAAAGAGACAATTTACCCAGGTGAAAGCCCTGTATCAATATACAAGTGATATGAAGGAATCCATGTATCGCTTTAAATATGGAAATAGAAGGTGCTACGCAAAAACATTTGCAAATCATTCTATTCATTATTACGGAGACTGGATTAAAGATAATAAAATAGAAGCTATTATTCCTGTACCTATGTATAAAGAAAAAGAAAGAAGGCGTGGATATAATCAAGCTTCTGTATTTGCCAAAGAGCTTGGAAAGGTAACTGGCTTGCCTGTTGAAACGGAAATTATTAGACGAAATAAAGATACTGTGGCCATGAAACAGTTAAATGCCTTAAAAAGAAAGAAAAATCTGTTAAAAGCTTTTAGTTTACAGAATAATGTTGTACAATTTAGAAAAGTACTTATAGTTGATGATATTTATACAACAGGTACAACAATGGACGAAGTGGCCAAAGTGCTTAAAGAGGGTGGCGTTGACGAGATATTTGGCTTGAGCGTCTGCATTGGAGAAATGCAGTAGTTTAGGAGGTATCACCTATGGATGTTCGTAACTGTAGAAATTGCGGAAGATTATTCAATTATTTAGGAGGCCAGAATATCTGTCCTGCGTGCCGTGATGAAGCCGAAAAGAAATTCCAGGATACAAAGGAATATATCCGAGAAAACCCACGTGCAAATATTCAGGAAATATCTGATGCTAATGGAGTAACAACAAATCAGATTCGTCAGTGGATCCGTGAAGAGCGCCTTCAGTTTGCAGATGATTCTCCAATCGGTATCGAATGTGAGATTTGCGGTGCCACAATTAAAACTGGAAAATATTGCGACGCCTGCAAGAACAATACTGCAAATGCATTGGCTAAATCTATTGAAAAGCCACAGGCTCCAGAACCTCCAAAGGAAAAACCTAAGAAAGAAAATAAGATGAGGTTCCTTGAAAAATAAACTAATGGGATTACTACACCTGCCGACCTATGTCGGTAGGTGTTTTTTTTAGAAACTGTTTATGCTATACTGATTCTGAATTACTAGGTGTAGAAGCAGAGGATAACAGTTTATGATAAATGAGGAACGCGTTAGACATATGACTGCAATGGCCATATTCGAGAAGGAAATGGGCCCTGAATATCAGCCAATGCTACGCTATTCTAAGAAAGAATATATTGCGCTTCACGGATGGGGAGGGTTCTTAGCGGGCACTCTCTTCTATGGTGTTATATACGCTGCCATTGTTTTATATCTTGTCAGCAATGTTCTTGAAAATATCACCACTATGTACATCTTAATGATTGCCTTGGCAGGGCTGTTAGTTTACGCGGCCTACATCATTATTCATGTTCATACATCCCGCGCTCGCGCCGCAAAGCGTTATAAAAGAGGTAAGCGCCTCATAAAAGAGCTGGCTTCTAAATACTCTAAGCTAAATAATATGTACGAGGATGAAGCCCAGCAGACCAAGCCATTTCTTGCTAGAGACTACGACGATAAAATAGAACTAGAGGAATTTTAAATGAACGCATTTATTAGTTTACGAGATAATGTAAGAAGATTTGTACTTTCAAGAGAAATGCTCTTTTTGAAAATTTGGAGTGCCCTGGTGGCTTTCGTTGGTCTTGTGTGCATCAATAACAATTTTGGTCACAACAAGCACATTAGTCAGATATGGGTGTCTATAATCATTGCATTTGTATGTGCATTTTTCCCTATTCAGGGAGTATCAATCGTTCTTACAATAGTATTACTTATAGATTTGACCTCTTTGAGCCCACTTGTAGGTGCAGTTGCGCTTGGCATGGTTGTTGTGGGTTACTTGGTTTGCGCTTATTTCAGAAGCAAGAATACATTCAATATGGTTACGGTGCCTGTTTGCTATTCTTTTGGCGCACCATACGTTATGTCTCTTGGGGCAGGACTTATGTCTAATATCAACGAGCTTACATCAGTCATATGTGGTTCAGTTATAGCCTTTTTCCTTCACGTGATAAAGGACAATACTACAGCCATAGTAGACGAGACATCTGATGTTTCTGTTTTGTCATTGATTCAGGAGCAGATGCTTAAAAATAGAATGTTCTGGTATTTCATTATTGCAATGGTTGCCATGTTCTTGGTCGTTTATATGTTACGTCAGTCCAGCATAAATATGTCTTGGATGATTGCTAATGCAGCAGGTGTAGCAGTAGAATTTATCATTATGCTTGCAGGATATCTTCTTACAAGTCAGAAAAGTGAGATTCCAGGACTTATCCTTGGAAATATAATTGTATTTGCAGTTGGCTTTATTCTTAATTATTTTGTTCTGGATTTAGATTATTCTAGAATCGAAAAGGTTCAGTTTGAGGATGACGATTATTACTATTACGTCACAGCAGTTCCAAAGATTCGTATTACAGAAGAGGATAAAGAAGTTAAAAAAATATAAACACATCCCTAGTGGGTAGAAGGAAGTGAATCGGTGGTTGATTTTGTAAACGCTGTTGATGCATTTATCGACGATTATTTCAATGTAAATATTCCCGATGTTTCCATCACAGATGTAATCGAAGTATTCATAATTGCATATTTTATGTACCACCTGTTGGTTTGGGTTAAGAACAGCCGCGTCTGGATGTTGATTCGAGGCGTCCTGATTATTATGCTGTTCTTTGTACTGGCAGCCATCTTTCAGATGAACACCATTCTGTGGTTAGGTGAAAAGCTGGTTTCTGTTGCTGTAACAGTTCTTATTGTAGTGTTCCAGCCAGAGCTGAGAAGAGCCTTGGAGCAGATTGGACGCAGAAAGATTACATCTTTATTTTCTTGGAATCTGTTAAAGACAGGTGTCAAGAAATTTGACGACTCTACAATCGTTGGCTTGGTTACAGCCTGCTACGAAATGGGAGCAGTTAAGACAGGTGCTCTTATTGTTGTCGAGAAAGATATGCAGCTTACAGAGTTTGAGCGTACCGGTATCAATATCGATGCGGTACTTACCAGACAGTTGCTTATCAATATATTTGAAAAGAACACTCCACTTCACGATGGAGCAGTTATCGTAAGAGGAGACCGTGTGGTTTCTGCAACATGCTATTTACCACTATCAGATAATATGGCTCTTTCCAAGGATCTTGGAACAAGACACAGAGCCGCTGTTGGTATTAGTGAGGTTTCCGATTCTCTTACAATTGTTGTTTCAGAGGAGACAGGTACTGTTTCCTATGCTCGCGAAGGTCGTATCGTTCGCGATGTAAAGGAAGACGAGCTTATCGCTGAGCTCAAACGCCTACAGAATCCTGAGGAAGCTCAGGAGGAGTTTGGACCAGCAGAAAAGGAGGGCAAGGCATGAATCAAAAGATAATTAATGCCCTCACAAAGGACGTCGGACTAAAGATTTTAGCTATTGTATTTTCATTCTTATTATGGCTAGTGGTTGTCAATATCGACGATCCAAAGCAGACCAGAACATTCACATCGGTAGTTACAGTTACAAACGAGGATGTTCTTACGAAGGCTGGAAAGCTATATGAGATTAAGGATGGAGTCAATACTGTCAGCTTCAGAGTTACAGCAAAGCGTTCAATCATTGAAAAGCTTTCACCTTCAGATTTCTCTGCAGTGGCAGATATGAATAATCTGGAAAACAGTGAGCGTGTGCCAGTTACAATCGCAGCAAAGTCATATGCTAATTACATCACTATTTCCAGCCGTCAGAATTACCTCTATGTTAATCTTAAAGACCTGGCTACAGAGCGATTTGTTATCAGCGCTCAGACCAGTGGCACCCTAGAGCCTGAGCTTGCAGTAGAAGAGGTGACCTGCAGTCCTACAGTTATCACTGTTACAGGTCCGCAGGATGTTGTATCAAAGATTGATTCTGTGGTCGCATCTGCAAATATTACAGGTGTTACCAGCAACTTCACTGAAAACGTCATTCCAAAGTTCTATGACGCAAAGGGTGAGGTGGTAGATTCATCTTCACTTAGCTTATCAGTTTCAACTGTCAGCGTTAGCGTAGCATTCGTAAATACGAAGACAGTAGATATTGTGGTAAAGACCAGCGGTATTCTCTCATCAGACCTTACCCTTGGTTCTATAAAAACAGACCCTTCATCAGTAATGATTATTGGTGAGGCCGGTGCCTTGAATGATGTTCCAAACATCACCATTCCAGACACTGTTATAAACCTTTCAAACCTTACAGGTTCATTTACTACTACGGTAGATATTTCTACTTATTTGCCAGAGGGAGTAAGGCTCGCAGAGGGCACATCATCAAAGGTTGCTATCTACGTGACTATGGCAAATGAAAAGGCTTCTACCATCAGCGTACCAGCTAGCAATATCGAGCTGAGAGAGGTTGCCCACGGTTTGGCAGCTACACTGGATGTAGAGTCTGTAAACGTAAATGTATTCGGCGAAGAGTCCTTATTAAATGAACTGAAGGCCAGCGAAATAAAGGGATATATCGATTGCTCGGGCTTCACGGTAGGCGAGAGCCAGAATGCAGTTTTACAATTTGATAATCTAGATGGTATTACCATTCAGAATACATCAGTTACTGTTACGGTCATCCAAGACCAAAATGCTAATGAACCAAAATCAGATTAAACAGTAACTTAGAAGAAAGAGGATTAGTTAATATGGGAAGATTATTTGGAACAGATGGAGTCAGAGGAGTAGCAGGTTCTGAACTTACAATAGACCTTGCTCGTGCACTTGGTCAGGCAGGCGCATATGTACTTACAAAAGAGGCTAGTCATCAGCCTACAATTATTGTTGGCTGCGATACTCGTATCTCAGGTACAATGCTTGCTTCAGCACTTATGGCAGGTATCTGTTCAGTTGGTGCAAATGCAGTATACGTTGGAGTGCTTCCAACACCAGCGATTGCTTACCTTACACGTAAGCACAAGGTTGATGCAGGCGTAGTTATTTCAGCCAGCCACAACCCAATGGAGTTTAATGGAATCAAGTTCTTCAATGGAGATGGATTCAAGCTTTCAGACGAGCTTGAGGACGAGATTCAGGCACTTATTGAAAGCGATATGAAGGGAGTAAACCTTCCTACTGGCGCAGAGATTGGTAAGGTAGAATACAGATTCGACCTTGGTCGTGAGTATGTAGATTTCCTTAAGCAGACAGTGCCACTTGATTTATCAGGATTAAAGATTGTTATCGATTGTGCAGAGGGTGCTTCTTATCGCACTAGCGTTGCCTGCCTTTCAGAAATGGGTGCAGAGCTTATCACAATCCACAACAATCCAGACGGTACAAACATCAACAGCAACTGTGGTTCTACACACATGGACGAGCTTAAGGCACGTGTTGTTGCAGAAAATGCACAGGTTGGCCTTGCTTTTGATGGCGATGCCGACAGAATGCTTGCTGTAGATGAGAAGGGTCACCTTGTTGATGGCGATCAGATTATGGCAATCTGTGCAAAGCACATGAAGGACAAGGGTACTCTTAAAAAGGATACTTGCGTTGTTACAGTAATGACAAACCTTGGTTTCACATTGATGGCAAAGGAACAGGGCATTCATGTAGAGGCTACAAAGGTTGGCGATAGATATGTTTTGGAAAATATGCTTGCTAACGGCTACAACATCGGTGGTGAGCAGAGTGGTCACGTTATCTTCTTAGATGACAACACCACAGGAGATGGATTGCTTTCAGCACTTCACCTTCTTAGAGTTATTGTTGAGACAGGAAAGTCTTTATCAGAGCTTGCTTCTATTATGACAGTACTTCCACAGGCACTTGTAAATGCAAAGGTGCCAAACCACAAGAAGGAAAGCTACATGGAGTATCCTGAGATTGCAGCTGCAATCGAAAAGCTTGGTGAGAAGTTTGCCGGTGAGGGCCGTGTTCTTATCCGCCCATCAGGTACAGAGCCTCTCGTTCGTGTAATGATTGAGGGCAAGGATCAGGCTGAAATCGAGGCCGACGCAAAAGCGTTAGCTGAATTAATTACTAAGACAATGCTGTAAATACAAAGCTTAATTAACAATGTAATATTCTCTGAAAGGAACATCTGGTGACTGAAAGAGAATGATTATATTGTTAATGTAAAGCTTTGGACATAGAGTAGGAATTTTAGAATGGTTTCACAAAAAGTTAAGATAAAAAATGCGACAGGGTTACATTTGCGTCCCGCGGGTCTTCTTTGTGAAATTGCAATGAAGTATAGATGCAAAGTAACTTTTAAGACCTCAGATCACTATGAAGCTAACGCAAAGTCAGTACTAAGTGTACTTGGGGCTTGCGTCAAAAGTGGCGAGGAAATTGAAATCAGCTGTGATGGAGCTGATGAGACAGAAGCGCTTTCTGATCTCGTAAGTTCTATCGAGGCTGGACTTGGAGAGTAAATCGTATTGTTCATACAATATGTTTTACATAGATATTTAAAAGAGCCTGTGTAAAAATAGCAGAGATAGCTGGTAGGTAACAATAAAAAGTGTTGCTTAAGGAGCCAATCTCGCGACAGGGCAATACTTTTTATTGTTACTGTAACCAGCGAGCCATAGATTATTTCACAGGCGGATTATATTGCTAGGAGGAAGAACAATGTTGAACTACAAGCGTTACAAAGCGAACCCAGTGTTAAAGTTTCCAGAGCGTACATGGCCTGAAAAGCAGATCACAAAAGCTCCTATTTGGTGCTCAGTTGACCTACGAGACGGTAATCAGGCGCTAGTCGAGCCAATGTCGGTTGACGAAAAAATGGAACTATTCGACCTCCTAATTAAACTAGGCTTCAAGGAAATTGAAATTGGTTTTCCTGCAGCCAGCCAAATTGAATTTGATTTTTTAAGACAGTTAGTGGCAGAGAATAAAATACCTGATGACGTAAAGGTCCAGGTACTTTCTCAGTGCCGTGAAGAATTAATTGACCGTACCTTCGAGGCTATCCAAGGTATAAAAAATGTAATTTTCCACATTTACAATTCCACATCTACTCTTCAGCGAGATGTTGTTTTCAATGCTGAAAAGGATGAGATTATAGAGATTGCAAAGAAGGGTACACAGATGGTAAAGGACCGTCTGGATCGCTTCGATGGAAATTTACAGCTGGAGTACTCACCAGAGTCATTCACAGGAACAGAGGTAGATTTCTCACTTGAAATCTGTACAGCAGTGCAGGAGACATGGAACAATGCCACACCTGCACCAATCATTTTCAATCTCCCTGCAACAGTGGAGATGAACACACCAAATGTTTACGCAGACCAGATTGAGTGGATGAGCACTCACTTTAAGGATAGAGATAACATCATCCTTTCAATTCATCCACATAATGATAGAGGAACAGGAGTTGCTATTACAG
>JAEEGI010021210.1_pt1 | contig 12927 bp, 9 predicted proteins | sample 8958751 | NCBI WGS metagenome assembly JAEEGI01 (sample SAMN16246545, study PRJNA631951) | gut metagenome | biome: gut microbiome; feature: rumen; material: KS-attached | host: Bos | place: Iran: Karaj | collected 2018-10 | reverse complement strand
GAACGATCCGTACAGAAGATAGCCGACGACGAGCGCGGCCACGCTGATCAGGAATGAGAACATACTGTGCTAAGCTTCCGTTTGTTCGAAAAATGTGAAATGCACGCGGCCGTACACCTTTTCCTTCTTGAAGCGGGGGTGCTCCCGGAAGGAGTGCTCCCCGCCGTGCTCCAGGATGAAGTAGCAGCCGGGATGGAGGATGTCCTGCGCGAACACCTGGTCCGGGATGGAGTCCAGGTTTTCCAGGGCGTAGGGCGGGTCTGCGAAGATGATGTCGAACTTCTCCCGGCAGATGGGGAGGAAGTCGAAGACGTTGTCCCGGACCATCGTCACGTTCGTGAGGCCCAGGCGCTGCGCCTCGGTCTTGATGAACGACGCGTTCTCGCGCGCCATCTCCACGCAGTACACGCGGGCGGCGCCCCGGGAGGCGAATTCAAAGGAAATGGCGCCGGTCCCTCCGAAGAGGTCCAGCACCTTGAGGTCTTCGAATTCGTATTCGTTGTCGAGGACGTTGAACAGGCCCTCGCGGGCGAAGTCCGTGGTCGGGCGCGCCTTGTATCCCGCCGGCGGCAGGATGGTCTTCCCTTTCAGGCGTCCACCGATGATCCTCATAGTTCGACGACCGCCTTGAAATAGCGGTACAGGGAGAGTTCCGCCTCGGACGTCAGGGGCGTCCGGAAGCAGACGGTCGTGACTTCCGGATTGAGCTGGAGGCGCTTCAGGGCCAGGAACAGGAAATATTCGGCCGTCGTGAAGTCGGGGGCCGCGTACACGTTCGCGAGCTGCAGGCTGCGGCCCTGCGCGACGGCCAGATGCAGCCAGCCGTCCCGGTACGAGGCCACGACCTTGTTATAGTCCTCGCAGGCGGGCAGCGCCTTGAGGAGGTAGTACATCTCCGGGAGGACGGGCGCCGACGCGCCGGAGGCCGTCAGGACCGTCTGGGAGAGGACTTTGGACAGGGATTCGCCGATGGAGTTGGAGAACAGCAGGACGGCCCCGAGCTCGGGGATGCGGACATAGCCCGTGGCGTCGGACGGCTCGAGCGCGACCACGTCGGACAGCAGGGTCCGGACGGCCTCGGGCCGGAAGAAGGACTCCGGGACGAGGGTGCACTTGGGCGTCAGGAGGGAAATGTCCACCTCGTCGTAGCGTCGCTGGAACTCCGGCGTGGTGAAAAGGCGGTCCGCGCTGAGCCAGGCGGAGGAGCGGACTTCGTCACCCTCCCGCACCTTAAAAGAATATCCACTCAAGGAGACTTGAATGGATATTCCTGAAGTCGTTGTGCGCGGACTGTCCATCGCGGAAGACTACTCCCAGTTACCGGCGTTGTTGTTCGGCTGGTTGACGGAGCCGACCTGCAGGCCGGTGTAGCGGTTCTGGTCCTCGCATTCGGCGTCGAGGTTGATGCGGAGCTGGTTGTCCATGCCCTTGAGGAGGGCCTTCCAAGGCATGCGGGCCTCGAACAGCGGCACCTGGACACCGGAGACGGTCTTCACGATCGCGTCGGTCTCGACGGGCATCTTGCCGGAGAACGGGATGTACTTGAGGGAGTCGATGCAGAAGTCAGGACGGTTGTTGAACAGGGTGTCCTTCACCGCGATCGGGGTGCTGACGGAGAACACGAGCTTCTCGCCCTTGCGGTAGAGCTCCATGAACTTCGCGTTCTGCTCTTCCTTGCTCAGCTTCTTGAAAGCCTTGTCATTCTTGTACTTGTTGGTGTTCTCGACGGCGACGGAGTCATCGTTGGAACCGACCTGCATGATGATGTCCATCTTGCCGGTGTTGTAGAAGTTGATGAGGGAGTCGATGTCGGCCGTGTAGCGGTTGTTGACACCCTTGAAAGCGACCTCGAGGGTACGGATGTCCTTGAGGCGCTGGACGGCGACTTCCTGCCTGCGGGCCTTTTCCTTGTTGAAGTTAACCGGCTTCATGATGCTGCGGTAAATGCCGTAAACACAACCGACAGCGACAAGCGCGAGGAGGATCTCGACGATGATTTTGACAAGCTTGTTCATTATTTCAGTGTTTTATAATTTTTCCAAAGTTCCGACAAAGTTACAAAAATCATTTATGAAAAGCAATATATTTTGTATTTTTGCATCGCAAAAGAACAGATGGCTTTGTACGGAATCGAAACGGAAAGCATCCGTGCCTTCGACGCCTTGCTGGAAAGCGGCAGGACGGTGACGGTCACGGCCCATACGCACCCCGACGGGGATGCGCTGGGCAGCGTGTCCGGCCTCGTCGCGTACCTCCGGGAGCGCCGGGGCAAGGACGCCGTCGCCGTCCTGCCCGACTCCCCCGCCGCCACGGTCAGCTTCATCGTCCCGCCCAGCGTCCCGCTGCTGTGCCACGACACGGATCCGGAGGCCTGCCTCGCCCGCATCGCGGCGAGCGACCTGGTCATCCTGCTCGACGCCAACGGCTTCTCCCGCACGGAGGGCCTGCAGGAGGCCTTCGAGGCCTCCCCCGCCCCGAAAGCGCTCATCGACCATCACGTCGGCCCCGATACGGACCGCTTCCGGGTGGTCTTCTCCACCCCGGACGTCTCTTCCGCCTCGGAACTGCTGTACTACGTCCTGCTGGAGCTGCCGGACATCGGCGGCGACGCCCGCCGGCTGCCCGCCGACGCGGCCCGCGCCCTCCTGACCGGCATGACCACCGACACGAACAACTTCGCCAACTCCGTCTATCCCGGCACGTTCCGGATGGCCGCGGAGCTCCTCGCCGCGGGCGTGGACCGCGAAGACGTCCTCGCGAAACTGTACAGCCGCTACCGCGAGAACCGGGTCCGGGTGATGGGCTATCTCCAGTATGAGGCGCTGCGGATCACCCCCGAAGGCCTCGCCTGCATCGTCGCGACACGGGATATCCTGGACCGCTTCGGCGTGGACGAGGGCGAGACGGAAGGGCTGGTGAACATCCCCCTGTCCATCGACCGGGTGAAGATGAGCATCCTCCTCAAGGAAGATAAGGACCATTTCCGCGTGTCCATCCGCTCCAAGCGAGGAGTCTCGGCCCGGGAATGCGCCGTGGCCTATTTCCACGGGGGCGGCCACGAGAACGCCTCCGGCGGCAAGCTGTGGTGGCCCGCCGACATCCCCGGCCCTGAAGCGGCCGCCGCCTACCTCGAACAAGTATCCCGAGCCTTCCTGAAGAAATGAAAAAGAGCACCCGCATCCTGATACCGGCCCTCCTTCTCGCGCTCGCCGCCGGCCTCCTCCCTGCCTGCAACAAGGAGGCGGTCCAGCTCGCGTACGACAAGCAGGAGACCAACATCGCCAGTTTCGTGGAGGCCCAGCGCAAGACCGACAAGACCGCGAAAGTCACCTACAAGGACGGGGTGGTCCGCGTGACCATGCACGACACGCTCACCCGGGAAGGCCTCCTGGCGGACACCCTCCACACCGGCGGCACCGTGTCCTTCTACTACGCCGGATACACGCTCACGAGCGCCAGCGTCAGTTCCTCCAACCTGTTCGCCACCAACCACAAGAAGACGGCCGACGCGGCCGGCTGGCAGCTCTCCGACACGACCGCCTTCCACATCCGGACCCTCACCCTGGACGACCAGCTGCTGGAAGGCCTCCGGCGCGGCCTGGAAGGCGTCCGGAACCAGGACGAGTGCTATATCCTCTTTTCGGGCAAATATGGGTACGGATCCAAGGCCCAAGGCACGATTCCTGCAAGGTCAGCCCTGGTTTACCACATTTGGGTGAACAGCATTTCCAACGATTAAAATGAAAACGATGAACCATATCCTTCCGAGACTCATCCTCCTTCCCGTCGCCGCCGCCCTCGTGGCGGTCTCCTGCAACAAGAACGTCGGCGAAGGGGCCAACGTCGCCCTCAAGCGCCAGTTCGACGCCTGGCGCGCCATCCATTACCCCGCCGCCCAGGAAAAGGACGGCATCTACATCATCGAGGACATCCCGGGCACCGGCCGGGAATGGGACGACGACCTTCCGGTCACTTTCCTGACCTATACCATGCGGGACCTGGACGGGACCGTCACCTACAATACCGACGAGCAGTGGGCCAAGCAGATGGGCACCTGGACCCGGACGGGATATTACGGTCCCCAGATCACCCTGACCGGGGAGGATGCGAGCTACGCCGGCCTGGACGTCCTGCTGGACGGCATGCGGCAGGGCGGAACCCGCACGGCCATCATCCCCTCCTGGATGCTGACCTACAAGCGGTATGATTCCACGGAGAAGTACCTGGAGGTCTCGACCGATGCCGTCTCCACCATCTACACCGTCACGTTCCTGGACCAGACCTCGAACCTCAAGGATTACGAGTTCCGGAACCTGAAGGACTATGCGGCCGAGACCTGGCACGTGACCGACACCCTCTCCACCGGCGCGGTGTTCTTCAAGTCCTTCACGGAATTCGACGAAGATCCGGTCGAGATGCCCAACGACACCACCGTGTACATCAACTACACCGGCCGCCGCCTTTCCGACGGACAGGTGTTCGACACCACGATCGCGGACACCGCCAAGGTGCACCACATCTACAACCCGTCCAAGACCTACGCGCCCGTCTCGGTCACCTGGGCCGAGAAACCCGCGGACATGAAGCTGGGCGGCAGCAAAGTGGTGGATGGATTCGCCTTCGGCCTGCACGCGATGCACGCCGGCGAAAAGGCTTCCTTCTGCTTCGGCTACAACCTGGGTTACGGCAGCTCCGGATCCGGCAGCATGATCCCGGGCTACGCCGCGCTCCAGTTCGACATCGAGTTGGTCCCTGAACCGTAGTCCATGGCTGGAAGCATCCCCACCGAACTGGGCGTCAAGCCCGTCAACCAGCTGATCCGCCAGTACGCAGTCCCCGGCATCATCGCCATGACTGCGTCTTCGCTTTATAACATGGTGGACAGCATCTACATCGGCCACATCGCCGAGGTGGGTTCGCTGGCCATCTCCGGCCTCGCGGTCACCTTCCCCCTGATGAACATCTCCACGGCGTTCGGCACCCTGGTGGGCGTGGGCGCCGCCACGATGATTTCCGTCCTGCTGGGCCAGAAGAACTACGCGGTCGCCAACAAGGTCCTCTCCAACGAGGTCACCCTGAACATCATCACCGGTCTCGTCTTCACGTTCGTGACGCTGATGTGGATGGATCCGATCCTCCGCTTCTTCGGCGCGACCGAGGCCACCCTCCCCTTCGCCCGGCAGTACATGACGGTCATCGCCATCGGCAACGCCGTCACGCACCTGTACTTCGGCCTGAACAGCGTCATCCGCTCGTCCGGAAGCCCGAAGACGGCGATGGGCCTGACCTTGTTCACGGTCACGTCCAACGCCATCCTGGACCCGGTGTTCATCTTCGTCTTCAAGCTGGGCATCCAGGGCGCGGCCATCGCCACCGTCCTGTGCCAGTTCATGGCGCTCTGCTACACGATGTGGTTCTTCCTGGACCAGGACAAGTTCCTCCACCTCCCCCGCAGCCGGAAGGTCTTCCGGATCGACTGGCGCATCGCCAAGGACTCCCTCGCCATCGGCATGGGCCCGTTCCTGATGAACCTCGCCAGCTGCATCGTCGTGCTGTTCATCAACCAGCAGCTCGTCAAGTGGGGCGGCGACCTCGCCCTCGGCGCCTACGGCATCGTGAACCGGATCAGTTTCCTGTTCGTGATGATCATCATGGGCTTCAACCAGGGCATGCAGCCCATCGCCGGATACAACTACGGCGCCCGGCAGTACGCCCGCGTCCGCGAGGTGTACGTGAAGACGGCCGGCTGGGCCACCCTCGTGTGCCTGTTCGGCTTCCTCATCTCCGAGGCGCTTCCGGGGCCCACCGTGAGCATCTTCACCCCGGATCCCGTCCTCCACGACATGGCGGCGCGGGGCCTGCGGATGATGAACCTCGCCTTCCCGATCATCGGGTTCCAGATGGTCACCACCAACCTGTTCCAATGCCTCGGGATGGTGAACAAGTCCATCTTCCTGTCCCTGTCGCGGCAGCTCCTGTTCCTGCTGCCGTGCATCTACATCCTGCCCCCGCTGCTGGAGTCCGAGACCGGCGTGTGGTACAGTTTCCCGATCTCGGACACCATCGCCGCCATCGTCACGGCCTTCTTCGCCGTCGGCCTCCTGAGGAACCTCGGACGGCTCAAGGACGGAGACGACCCGGCCATTCTCGGAAGCAAGATTTAGATTCTCACACTTCGTTCAGAATGACAAATACAATCATCAACGTAGGAAGACAGTTCGGCAGCGGCGGCGGATACGTCGCCCAGGCCGTCGGCAAGAAACTCGGCATCCCGGTCTACGACAACGAGCTCATCTGCAAGGCCGCCGAGGAAAGCGGCTACTCCAAGAGCATCTTCGAGGGCGGCGAGCAGCGCAAGAGCCTGTTCTCCATGTCCAGCTTCTTCTCCTCCGGCCGCCTCGGCTTCGGGGAGACGGGCTTTGTCAACGACGACATGCTGTTCAAGATCCAGAGCGAGGTGATCCGGAACATCGCCGAAAAGGGCGACGCCATCATCGTGGGCCGCTGCGCCGACTACATCCTCCGCGACCTGGACTGCCTGGACGTGTTCGTCTGCGCGCCCATGGAATACCGCATCCAGCGCCTCGTCCAGAACGAGGGCCTGGACGCGGACGAGGCCGAAGCCCTGATGCGCCGCAAGGACCGCACCCGCGAAGCCTACTACAACTTCTACACGTTCGGCGCCTGGGGCAAGGCCGACAACTACGACCTGTGCATCGACAGCTCCATCCTGGGCATCGACGGCACCGCCGACTGCATCATCGACTTCGGCCGCCGCGCCGGAAAGATCCGGTGAAGCGCATAGCATCCATACTCCTGCTTTTCCTCCCCCTCCTCGCCGCCGCGCAGGGACGGGGCCTCAACGACCGCATCACCAACGACCTGTCCCGCCTGCCGGCGATGGACGCCGTCGTGGACAGTTTCATGACCCGGTGGTCGCTCCGGGGCGTCTCCCTGTCCGTCATGCGGAACGACTCCCTCGTGTACGCCCGCGGCTACGGCCGGGCGGACGCGTCCAGGCCGATGACCCCGGGCACCCTCCTGCGGATGGCGTCCGTCTCGAAGCTCATCACGGCCGTGGGCATCATGAAGCTGCAGGAGCGGGGCAAGCTCGTGCTGGACACCCCCGTCTTCGGGCCTTTCGGCATCCTGGACGGCTATGACCAGTACATCACCGACGACAACTACTACCTCATCACGGTCGAGCACCTGCTGCGGCACCAGGCCGGCTTCACCCAGAAGGGCGGCGACCCGATGTTTTCCACGCCCTCGATGATGCGGGCCATCGGCACGGCCAAGGCGCCCACGCAGGAACAGCTCACCCGCTACCTCCTCCGCCGTCCCCTCGCCTACCTGCCCGGGACGGACCAGGAATACTCCAACTTCGGCTATCTGCTCCTGTCGATGATCATCGAGAAGATCACCGGCGAGTCCTACGAGGCCTGGACGCAGCGCGAAGTGCTGGGCCCGGCCGGCTGCACGGACTTCCACATCGGCGGGAACTTCTACGAGGACCGCTTCCCCGGCGAGACGCGCTACTTCATGCACAAGGAGGCCAAGCCCATCAGCTCCTTCGACGGGCGCGGCCAGGTGGAGCGCTGCTACGGCGGCAACGACATCCACGGGCTGTCCGGCGCCGGCGCCTGGATCGGCTCCACGCCGGAACTCGCCCGCTTCGTCGCCTCCATCGACGGGATCTCCGCCGTGCCCGACCAGATCAATCCCTTCACCCTCTACCAGATGACCGCGCGCCTTTCTGACGAGATCTTCTCGCTGGGCTGGGTGGACTGCACGGTGGACGGCGAATGGACCCGGACCGGCTCGTTCTCCGGCACCTCCGCCCTCGTGAAAACCTTCGCCGACGGCGAGACCTGGGTCCTCATCTCCAACACGTCCACCTGGATGGGCTCCCGCTTCTCCCGCGAGACCGGCGCCCTCTGCAAGAACCTCCGCGCCCGTTTTTCGGACCAGCTTCCGGAGCGGGACCTCTTCGCGGACTGATTTCTACACTTTTTTGGTTTGAAAATGATAGGATTACGGACGGAAAATCCGTAACTTGCACCTTGTCAACAACAAGGTGATTATGAAAAAGCTTTTCCTGACCCTTTTCACCGCGGCCGTCTGCCTCTCGGCCTGCGGTCCCAAGACCACGTACAAGTATCCGTTCCAGGATCCGTCCCTGAAGATGGAGCAGCGGATCGAGAACCTCCTCTCGCTCCTGACGCCGGAGGAGAAGATCGGCCTGCTGATGAACAAGTCCATCTCCGTGGACAGCCTGGGCATCCCCGCCTACAACTGGTGGAGCGAGGCCTGCCACGGCATCCGCGCCGACGGCTACACCGTGTATCCGCAGCCCATCGGCATGGCCGCCGCCTTCGACCCGGAGCAGGTCTATAAGATCTATTCCACCGTCTCCGACGAGGCGCGCGCCAACTGGAACCGTTCCCAGCGGGAATGGAACGTGGACGACCAGGCCCGGTACTATCCCGGCAACCCGGAACTGTCCTTCTGGTGCCCGAACATCAACATCTTCCGCGACCCGCGCTGGGGACGCGGCCAGGAGACCCCGGGCGAGGACCCGTACCTGACCTCGGTCATCGGCCTCCAGACCGTCCTGGGCATGCAGCAGAAGACCGGCAAGTACTATAAGACCCACGCCTGCGCCAAGCACTACGCCGTGCACAGCGGTCCGGAACCGCTCCGCCACAGCATGGACGTGTCCGTGTCGATGCGCGACCTCTGGGAGACCTACCTCCCGGCGTTCAAGACGCTCGTTGTGGACGGTGACGTCCGCGAAGTGATGGGCGCCTACCAGCGCTACGAGGGCGTTCCCTGCACGATGAGCGACCGCCTGCTCGTGGACATCCTCCGCGACAAGTGGGGCTACGACGGCCTGGTGGTCACCGACTGCGACGCCATCAACAACTACTTCAACCGCGGCCAGCACATGACCCACCCGGATCCCGTGCACGCCGCCGCCGACGCCCTCAAGCACGGCACCGACCTCGAGTGCGGCCGTACCTTCCGCAACCTCGGCGACGCCCTCGAGCAGGGCCTGATCACCGTCGACGACCTCGACCACGCCCTCGTCCCGGTCCTCCGCGGCCGCTTCGAGCTGGGCATGTTCGACCCGGACGAGATGTCTCCCTGGAAGGACCTCAAGCCCGAGGTGATCTCCAGCGAGGAGCACCACCAGCTGGCCGTCGAGGCCGCGCGTGAAAGCATGGTCCTCCTCAAGAACAACGGCATCCTGCCGCTCTCCAAGGACATCAAGCGCATCGCCGTCGTGGGCCCGAACGCCGACGACGTGGACCTGATGAACGGCAACTACGGCGGCACCCCGATCGACGCCCACAAGTTCTCCATCCTCACCGGCATCCGCAACGCCTTCCCGAACACGGAAGTGGTCTATGACAAGGCCTGCGAGCTCGTGGACGAGTACAACACCATCAACCACATGGGCGAGTTCAACGAGGGCAAAGGAATGCTCGTCCAGTTCTACAACAACAAGGAGTTCAAGGGGGAACCGGCCGCTTCCAACTACTATGACGCGATGAATTTCAGCACCTTCGGCGGTTACGGCTTCGCCGACGGTGTGAACACGAACGAGTTCAGCGCCCGCGCCACGGGCAAGTGGACCGCCCCCTACACCGGCGTGCTCAAGTATGTCGTCGCCGGTGACAACGGCTACAAGCTCTTCGTGAACGGCAAGCTCGTGGAGGACCAGAAGGGGGCTTCCGCCGGTGGCCGCCGCGGCTTCGGCTTCGGCCGCCGCAGGGCCGTCGAATACAAGGAAATCCCGGTCAAGGAAGGCCAGACCTATGACGTGAAGATCGAATACGTCAAGGGCGACTCCCCGTTCGCCATGTTCAGCGCCCAGTTCTGCGAGCGCGCCCTGCCCGATGTCGAGGCTCTCGCGAAGCAGTTCGGCGACGTGGACGCCTGGATCATGGTCGGCGGCATCTCCCCCGCCCTCGAGGGTGAAGGCGGCGACAAGGCCGACATCGAAGTCCCGGCCGTCCAGCAGCGCCTGCTGAAGGGCCTGCGCGCCACCGGCAAGCCGGTCATCCTGGTGAACTGCTCCGGTTCCGCCCTGGCTTTCGCGCCCATCGTGGACGACTGCGACGCCATCCTGCAGGCCTGGTACGGCGGCGAGGGCGGCGCCCAGGCCGTCGGCGAAGTCCTGAACGGCGACTGCAACCCTTCCGGCAAGCTTCCCGTCACCTTCTACGCCTCCACCGACCAGCTGCCCGACTTCCTGGACTACAACATGGAAGGTCGCACCTACCGCTACTTCAAGGGCACCCCGCAGTACCCGTTCGGCTTCGGCCTGAGCTATACCACCTTCGCTTTTGGCCAGGGAAAGCTCTCCAAGTCCTCCGTCAAGGCCGGCAAGGGCGTGAAGGTCACCGTTCCCGTCCAGAACACCGGCAACCGCGCCGGCGTCGAGGTCGTCCAGGTCTATGTCAAGGCCCTCGACAATCCCGATGCGCCGATCAAGGCCCTGAAGGGCTTCCAGCGCGTGTCCATCGACCCGGGCAAGACCGCCACGGTCACCATCGACATCGCCCCGGACGCCTTCGCCTACTATGACGGCAACGACGGTGTCGCCATCAAGCCCGGCAAGTACCAGATCCTCTACGGCTCCTCCTCCGCCGACGCGGAACTGCAGGCGCTCGACTTCGAGGTGAAGTAACGGACGCCCTTTTACCAGACAATAATCCCCGGTGAGTTTTCGCCGGGGATTATTCGTTGACAGGGGTGAAAGGGGTGATTATTTTCCCTATATTTGCCTTATGAACATACGACGGAACAGACCCATTTCCCCTTTCTCCTTTGCCGGGAAAGGTTTCGTGTCCTGCAAGGACGGAATTGTCACCATCTCCACGACCGACCAGACGGAGAACCGCTCCACTGCTTTCTCTGTGGCGGACGGGAGAGTGGAGGTCGCCACCCGGAACGTCAAGGAGGAACGCCTGAAGGCGGCCGACCGCGACGAGGCGGACGAGCTGGGCGTCTTTGCGGAAGAATTCGTGAAAGCGCAGCGGCGCATCCTTCCCCGGCGGAAAACGTTGTCGGAGGGGAACCGGGTGACCATCACGGGCATCCGCGAGGATGCCGAAGGTCACCTCTGGTGCAGGCCGACCGGGGACGACACCGAAGAGATGGCGCTCTTCAACGACGAACTGGTCGCCGGAACCGATGTCCGGGACCTCGTCCGATATCTGTACGAGGATGATTTCATCGTAGGCGCGCGTGTGGAGTCCGACGATGCCGGTCTCGGCATTTCCATCCGGGACGCCTACCGGAGCTTCGCCACCCAAAGCGCGGAAATCGCCCATCGGAACCGACATTTCTTCCAAGGTCGCGTCCTGTATGTCAACGAGCAGAGGAAACGCATCTTATGGATGACCGCCTGCGGTTTCTTCGGCATCTCCCGGATCCGGGAAGAGTTGAAAGAAGGCGACGAGGCGGTGCTGTACGTGGTCGGCATCCGGAACCGCGATGACGATTACTACATCAATGTCGACGTGGACGAAACCGGCGCCGTCGGCGACGCCGTCCAACCCTTCGACGAGGACAAGCTCCTGGAGGATTTCATCCGGGACGAAGCGCCTGCGGAGGCAGAATCCCGGCCGAATGGCTCGGAGCGCGTCCTGAAACTGTTGCGCGAACTGGAAGATCTCACCCCTGTCGGCGCCCTGGACCGATACCGTACGCTCCTCGCCGCCCGTTTCCTGGCGGAGGCCGTGCAGAACCAGGCCCTGGCGGACCGGCTGGCCTTCCGGGCCGACATCCTCCAGCGGAAGATTCTGTACGCGCAGGGAAAGCCGGTCCGCGCCCTGGACAACGCGCCCGCGGAAATCGCCTGCCTGTATCCCGGGGCCGCCCCGGAGGCCTTCCTGGGCGAGCCCGGCCTCGCGGGCCGGATCGCGCATCTGCTCACCGCCGCCAAGACCGCCCGGGAGGAGCCCGACGTCGTACCGGCCAAGCCCAACGCCTTGCGCAAGCGCATCTGCCCCCTGCTGGGCGTGGAGGACGCTTTCCGCGCCTCCGGCTCCCGCGTCACGGGCAAATACGGCCTGGGCGAAGGCAACGAAGTGGAGTTCAAGTCCTCCTACGTGATGCGGAACGACGGCCGCGGGGCCGACCTCGAGTATCAGGGCCGCGGCCAGGTGTTCGAGGCCGTGTGCGGCTTCCTGAACGCCCGTGGCGGCGTCCTGTTCCTGGGCGTGAACGATTCCGGCGATCCCATTGCCGCTGAAGGGCGGGGCCTGGTCGGGGACATGGACTGGTTCCTTCAGAACTCGGATTTCGTCCTTCGCCGCGCACAGCGGCTACTGGGGCACAGAGTTACCATCCCTGACACCATCGACCATTTCGTCCTCTTCCTCCAACAGGAGAAGAAGATCTATTTCAAGGACACCCTGCAGGACAACATCACCATCGAACCCACCGAGGACGCAGATGCCATCCGCATCTCCGTGAAGCCGGCGGAATACGAGATCGCATACCTGTACAAGGACCGCACATGGGCCGAAGGCACCGCCTATGTCCGCGATGGCAACCAGACCCTGCCGATGACGGAGGAAGGCAAGCGCCGGCGCTTGATGAGCCTCAAGCGCGTGGACCGGAACATCTCCCACCTGGTCCGGCTGCAGGAAGCCATCGACAAGAAGCGCAAGGTGTACCTGCGCGGGTACGCGAGCGGCAACAGCGGCGAGGTCCGCGACCGGCTCGTCGTGCCCATCAACCTCTTCTATGACGACGAGAAAGTGTGGTGCTTCGACTTGGAGGACCGGAACTTCAAGCAGTTCAACCTCTCCCGCATCACCGAGGTGGACACCGACGTCCACGAGCCGGAATACAACCACGACTTCAAGCCCTGCGAGGCCGACGTCTTCAGCTGGGTGGACAAGGACCACG
>JAEEGI010021208.1_pt1 | contig 12928 bp, 8 predicted proteins | sample 8958751 | NCBI WGS metagenome assembly JAEEGI01 (sample SAMN16246545, study PRJNA631951) | gut metagenome | biome: gut microbiome; feature: rumen; material: KS-attached | host: Bos | place: Iran: Karaj | collected 2018-10 | reverse complement strand
TTTTAATACATATTCAATCAAAACGAGAACAAAAAATCACATTTTCAAATAATTAGTTTTTAACAAAAAAAAAAAAAAAAATTTTTAGAACTAAAAAGAAATACTGAAATTATAAAGAATATGATAAAAGATTTAAAAGTTGATTTAAGAGGAAATCATATATTTAAAAGAAATATTTAATTCAAAAGAATATGATAATTAACAAATAAAACTTGTTTTTTTAACTGATGAATTAATATTTAAAGAATGTTTTTTAAAATTAATTTAAAATAATTACAAAAACTTTAAAGAACATTGATTAATAATCAATTAATGAAGGGAAATTTAAATAAATTGGATCTTATAATTTTTGTTCAACAAATAATCAAATTAATTCTGTATTATCATTCATTAAATAGATATTTAAGACTTTATTTTTATAAATTTAATTTATTAAATAAAAAACTTAAATACAAATTTAATCAAGAAATGATATTTAATATATTATTCTAAATCATTCTTTTATTCAAAAAAGAAAATAATAAATGAAATTGAATTAAACATAAAATGATAAATGAATAAGAAAATTAGTTTTGAAATAGGAAAATAATTAATGAATAATTTTTAATTAAAAGAATAAATCGAAATCTTTAAAAAATAAAACAAGATAAAAAGAAGAAACCATAAAATTAAGATAATATTAAATACTTTCAAAAAATATTTCATTATTTATGTAAATTCATGGAAATAAAAAAATAAATGGTTCAATTATAAAAAGAGACAAAATAATAATCTTTGATATTAAATAATGGAATATATAAATATGATGTAGAATAATAAAGCAATTATTTTGAAGATGATTATAATAAAAATGGATATGTAATCATTGACTGTGAAGATGAAATTAATAATAAAAACATATAAAATAAAAAATGAAATAAAAAATCATATAAAAAAATTAATAAAATGGAAGAAGAATATGAAGATGAAAAGAAAATAATAGGACATGGAGATCCTATTTCTTTTAAAAGATTAGAAGAATTAAAAGAAAAATCAGAAAATTCAACTTGTAAAATAAATTATATGGGAATATTAGGAACTGGATTTTTTTTTAAATATAATAAAGATAAATATTATTTTATGACTAATAATCATGTTTTAGATATTAATGCAATTAAAAATAATGAATTATCAATAATATATAAAAATAAAGAAGAAATAATTAATTTGAATGGTGATAGATTAAAATTATCAAATAAAAAATTAGATTATACTATAATAGAAATATTAGAAGAAGATGAAATATTTAAAAAAATAAAAGATTATTTTGAAATAGATAATTATATAATGAATAATGAATCTCAAAATATTTATAAGAATCAAGATATTTGTATTGTTCAATATCCAGATGGAGGAGATCTTTCTTTTGCTCAAGGAGGAATTAATTCTTTTGATAATTATAAAATAAAACATTTAGTTTCTACTCATGCAGGTTCTACTGGTTCTCCTATTTTACTTCAAAATAATTTTAAAATTATTGGTATTCATAAAGCAGGTAACGCAAGAAAAAGTAATGAAAATATTGGAACATTTATGAAAGATATTTTAAATGATTGTTTTAATATTAAATTAAAGAATGAAATTATATGTGAATATAATATTAAAAAGAAAGATAATATTCAAATATTAAATAGTTATGAAGAATTTAAAAGAAATAATAAGTATTTTGAAGGAAAAGGAATTGAAAATGAAAAAGAAATAAAAAATAATTGTGAAATATATTTAAATGAAAATAAAAGAGGTTTTTGTTATAAATAGAAGGAAAAAATATAATTAAAATTAAATGTATAAATTTATTGAATAATACTAATTTTATGTTCTGCGATTGTTCTTCTTTAACTTTTTTAAATTTATCTAATTTTAATACTAATAATGTTAAAGATATGAATCATATGTTCTCTCATTGTTCTTCTTTAATTTCTTTAAATTTAAATAATTTTAATACTGATAATGTTAAAGATATGAGTTGGATGTTCTTGAATTGTTCTTCTTTAAATTCTTTAAATTTATCCAATTTTAATACTAATAATGTTAATAATATGAGTGGTATGTTCTCTTTTTGTTCTTCTTTAACTTCTTTAAATTTATCTAATTTTTATACTAATAATGTTAATAATATGAGAAATATGTTTAATGAATGTTCTTCTTTAACTAGTTTAAATTTATCTAATTTTAATACTAATAATGTTGAAGATATGAGTAGTATGTTCTTTAATTGTTCTTCTTTAACTTCTTTAAATTGTAAAGATGAAAAAATATTAAAAGAGTGGAAACATTAAATGATTTTTGAGATAATTTTAGAGAATTTTGATATTTTTATTAAAAATTTTTTTTTTATTTTTCTGAATTTTTTTAATTGGTTTTTTTGATTTCTTTTTTTTCAAATTTTTTTTATTTTATGTTTTGTTTTTTTTTGTTTAAAATTCAATTATTTTTTTTGTTGATTTTTTATATTTTTTTTTTCTTGTTTTTTTTTAAAAAATTTTTTGTTTTGTAAAATAATATAATAATTATAAATAGAATGTAAAATAATATAATAATTTAAATAGAAAGTAAAATAATATAATAATTATAAATAGGAAGTATAATAATATAATAATTCTAATAGGAAGTAAAATAATATAATAATTTAAATAGGATGTAAAATAATATAATTATAAAAGAATAAATAGTAATGAAAATAAATATCCCTTAAAAAATAAAGATTCAAGAAGTAAATCTACAGGAAAATTTAATAATGAAAAATTAGAAAATAATCATTATAAAAATTACAATTCAAATCTAAATTATAATCAACATAAAAAAGTAAAGAAAAATAAAAAAACCCAAAGAAAAAAAACATCAAAAAACAAAAATGAAAATCCCACTAAAGAAAATAATAATAATAATAATAACGACAATTATTCAATATCAAATAATTCAAATTATTCAAATTTAAAAAGTAATTTAGTTAAATAAAAAAATATATAAAAACTTAATATAAATAAAAAAAAAATAAAAAATTTATAATTTAATTCCAAAAAAAAAATGAGTCAAGAAAATTTAATATCATTTCTTCGAAATAATTTTTTTTTTACAAACGTAGATGAAAACATAATATTTACTAGAGAAGAACTTTTACAAACATTATTACATGATGAAAGACAACCAGATTATTCAGTTGAAGGAGATAATGCAAATTTAAATAATAATACTGAAGATTATATAGATTTTAGAGATTATCCTTTAAAAATAGATTGGGCTGAAATTGAAAATTATGAAGAAAATTATTATAATATTTTTATTAATTATGGTTATTTTGGAATGGCTTTATTAACTTCTTTAATTAAAGTTCAAAATTTAACTATTAATTATGAAGATTTTTTTTATTCTATTTTAAACTTCTATCACAATTCTATTAAAAAAAATAATATTGATGATTTAAATCATTTTTTCAAATTTTTACCTAAATTAGATTTAATTAAAAAAATTATTTTTTCGAAAAAAATACATAAAAAAGAATTTATTCCTATTAAAATTGTTCTTGATATTTATGAAAATTTTTTATTACAAAATTCTTTTTCTTTTATAAATAATAAAGATATAATTTTATTTTTAGAAATAAGTGAATTTTTCTATAAAAAAATCACTTCTGATGAAGATACTAATGAAATGTTTTCTACTTTAATCAATGAAATGGAAAAAACAAGTAATATTATTTTAGAAATGAAATGTATTATTGCAAGAAAAAGAAAAATATATTTATCACATTTGAAAACTTTATTTAATGATTATATTTCCATTAGTAAAGATTTAAATCAAAATTTATTTATTTTATAAATTAAGAATTTTTAATTTAAAAACAAATGTATTTTAAATAAAAAAAGTTAAGTTTAATTATTTTTTTAAAATTATTAAATTTTTGGTAAACTTTGATTTACTTTAGTTAAACCTAAAATTTCTTTTTCAAAATATTTATTATAACTAAAATTAGGAATTGGATTTAAAATAGTATTATGAATTAAAGTACTTCTTCCTAAATTATCAAAAGAACTTCCTTTATTAAAAGGATTAACATTAATATTATAATTATTGTTTTTATAAATTTGATTTTCTATAATTTTATAATTATAATCTGAATATTTTTTATTTTCTGCTCTATATTTATAAAAATCTCCATTTGTTTTTTTATAAAATAATTCTGGATTTGTTATTTCATGTCTTTTACCTGAAAAAATATATTTATTTTTATTTATATTATTCATTGATTTAGAATAATTCATTATTTTATTCTTATTTATTAAAGCATTTCTTAATTGCCCTTTATTTTTTCTTAAAGTAAAATTACGATTATAATTATTATTGTAATCATTATAAAAATTGATTTCATTCATATAATTTAAAAAATCTTGTTTATTTCTTTCGATTTTATTTTCGTTTGAGTAAATTAAATTATTATGAAAATTAATATTTCTTTTATTATCCAAATTAAAAATTGGTTTTTCTTCAATTAATAATTCAGGGATATCTTCACAAATAAATTTTCTTTTATGAAAAGCTAATTTATTTCCATGTTTAAAAGAATATTGACTAGATTTTTTTCTTTTTTCATCCAAAATATCAATAAAAGGCGTTTCTTCTTTTGGTGTTTGTAATAAATATCTCGCATTATTATAACTCCAAGAAATATTATTTGGTTGAATATTCTAATTTATAAATAATTTAGATTTACTTCTTTTCTAATAGTGAAATTACCTAATTTATATCTTTCAGTATTAAAACTCTTATCATTATATAACATATTATAAATTTATGTATAATTTTTAATTAAAAAAAAAATCTATAATTAAAAAAATAAAAAATAACTTTTAATAAATAAAAGATTACTTATTATCATTATTCTTATTTTCTTTTTCTTTTTCTTTTTCATTATTATCATTATTATTTTTAAAATCAATATTTTTTCTATTATTTCCTAAATTATTAAAAGCAAATTTTCTATCTCTAGGTAATTTAATGTTAACAATTCTTACACCTAATTCTTTAATATGATTATTTTTATGAGGTTTAACAAAATAATTATTTTTATTATTAAATTGATCATTATCTAAACCCCAATTTCTATCTTTTACAATTTTAAAATTAAATTTATCAATTTTTTTTTCATTGATAATATCATAATTATTTTCTTCTGTTTTAAATTTAAATAAATTTCCAGAAATATTTCTTCTAAATATATTTGAACCAGTTGGTCTCATTGATTTTATATTTAAATTTTTATAAGATTTAAAATTTTTATTTTCATCGTTTTCATTAAAAATGCTTTTTAAATTAATCACATTATTTAATTTTTTGGATAATTTTATTTCATTCATCAAATCACTTTTATTATAATTTAAAATATCATTATTTAAAATATTATTTTGACTAAAAGAATTTCTTTTATTTAAAATAATAGGATGAGCATTTTGAATTAAAGGATTATCATTATTAAATTCTTTAGAATAACCAATATAATTATTTTTATTATTATCATTCGTATTATTAATATTAGAATCACTTAAAATTTTTTTATGAGATAAACTTCCACTTAAAAATCTTTTAGAATTTAAATTTTCAGTATCAAAAGCTAATTTAGAAAATTCTTCCATTGAAGGTTTATTAAATTTTTCAGAAAAATTAAATCCACCAATTTTTTTTTTTTTCTTTTCATTAATAATAGTAACTCCAACTTCAGGAATCATAATATCAAAATTTTGTCCTGAAGGAATAATATAATCGTTTTTTTTCTCAAGAATTTTTAATTTATTTTTTCTTTTAAATAAATCTTCATCATTTGGATTCCTAATAATTTCACTTTCTTCTCTAATTTTTTTAATAGTATTTTTCCCTATTTTTAAACTAGATCTTCTATTATTAAATTTATTAAATTTTTCTTCTTCTTCATCTTCATCAATATTAAAATTCGAATCTAAATTTTTTGTACTTTTTGCAGGTATAATTCCTTTTGTAAAATCATCTAATTTTCTATTTTTCATATTATGAATAACACTATTTCTTGGAATTTTTTGTGATAGTCTAAAAGTTCTTATATCTTTTGTTATTGGTTTTGACCAATAAAATTCATTTCCTAAATTTGATTCTATTGTTATTTTAGATTTTATTTTTATTATTTTTCCGTTTGAATCAAATGTATATTTTTTACCATCTAAATCTTTCAATTTTATTTTTTCTTTTATTATATTATTAAATTCTTTTCTTTTATTTTCTTCATCTTTCTTTTTTTGTTCTTCTTTTTTTTTAATTTCTATTTCTCTTTCTTTTCTTAATTCTATTAATTCTTCTGTATTATCATTTTTTAAATATTCATTAGTATATAATTCTTCTGGTAAATCATAAGAAGGAAAATCAAGAATTTTTTCTTTTATTTTATTTTCTTTTTTTTCTTCAATCACTTCAATTTTAGTAATTTTTCTACTTATATTTTTATTAGAAATCTCAGTTGGTTTTTTACTTATATTTCTAGATTTTTTCCCAATATTTTCATTAATTGAAATATTTATATTATCATATAAAGAATTATCTTTATCAATATATAATATATCGGTATTAGATATATTTGATGATTTAATTACTTCAAATTCAATTGGAATATATTCATTATATTTTAATTGGTCTAAACAATATCTATCACTAATTGGATTTTTTGGTTCTTCTATTTCTATCCAAGTATTATGCTTCTTTACTTTTGGCATATCAAAAAATAATTTTTCTTTTTCATAATGTCTAATTTCGTGTGTTATAAAATTTGATTTTAAATAAGGAAATATTAATTCTTTTATATAATTAAAACAGTGATTTCCTATATTTTTATATATTTCTTTTAAATGAATTTTTGTAACTGTAAATGAAATTATTTTGTCTATTATTGAATGTGATATTGTTTCTGCTGGATTGTTATAATATAATGTTATTTCTTCTTCATTTTGAATTCGAGTATTTTCTAAATTTTCTTCTATATTATTTAAATTATTATTAGAAACAAATTTTGAATCAGTCATTTATTTTTCTTATTATTAAAGAAATTAAATTAAACAATAAAAATCTATTATTTTCAAATAAATATATAATTATCAAAAGAAAAAATTATGATTTTCCCAAAAAAAATATTATATATTTACAACATTCCAAAAAAAAATGAATTCAATTCCAAAAGTTTATTTTTCCAAAAAAATAACCCCTGAACAAATAGTAAAAATGTATAAAATACTAGAAAAGCCATTAGAAGGTCCAATAGCATTAAAAATTCATTCTGGAGAGGCTGGTAACCGTAACTTCCTAAAGCCAGAACTTTTCCTAAACCTCTACAAAGAAGTATCAGGAACAATAGTTGAAACAAATACAGCATACCAGGGTAAACGATTCACGAATGACCAACATGAACAAGTGCTTTCATCCCATGGTTGGACAACCACCTTTTCTCGTGTAGAGATCCTAGATCGTAATAGTCCTGACAAAGAACTCCAAATAAACAATCCACAACAAATATCGAAAAATTATGTAGGTTCAGCAATAGAAAATTATAAATCAATGATAGTTCTTGCTCACTTTAAAGGACATAGTATGGGAGGATATGGAGGAGCATTAAAACAACTTTCTATAGGTTGTGCATCTAAAGGAGGCAAAACTTATATTCATACTGCAGGAAAAACTACTGATCCTCAAAAATGGTTAGACAATTTACCAGAACAAGATCAATTTTTAAGATCTATGGCTGATGCTGCTGGAAGTGTTGTTAGATACTTTAAAGGAAATATGGCTTTTATTAATATTATGAAAAATATTAGTATTGATTGTGATTGTGCTAAAAATGCTTCTTTACCTTGTATGGGAGATATTGGTATTTGCTCTTCACTTGATCCTGTTGCCATTGATACTGCTTGCTTAGATCTTATTATTAATTCTAATGATCCTGGAAAAGTCAATTTTTTAGAAAGACTTAATCAAAAACATGGGTTTTATACTATTGATGTTGCTGAAAAAATTGGCTTTGGGACTAAAAATTATCAGTTAATTAATTTAGATTAAATATTTTAAATTTTTTATTTTCTCATTTTGGTTTTTTACTTTTTTTTAATTTTAATAAATAATAAAAAGAATTTATGAAATAAAAATAACATTATATTTCATTTATTAAATAAAAGATAATATATCTTCAATTAAATAAAAATAAAAAAATGAATAACCCAAATAATTTCTTTGGAATTCCAAATTATCAAAATACAAACAATATAAACAGAGCCAACACAACACAATATAATTTAATAAATCAAAAGATTCCAAATCACTTATTAAATTATGAAAATCCATATCAAAGAAACCCCAATTCTTCAAATAATTTAATTTATAATATTCCTCCAAGGCCAAATACAAGAGATTATCAAATGAGAAATCAAAATATTGAAAGTAGAGGTTTTATTAATGCTATGAATTATAATAATTATAATAATAAAAAAGTAACTGAAGAAGATCTTATGAGAAGTAAAAAAATTTATCAACAAAAACAATATCAAAAAATGCTTGAACAACAAATACAGGAAAAAAAAATGAGGGAAGAATTAGAAAAAAAAAAAAAATTGGAAGAAGAATTGAAATATGAAGAAAAAATAAAAAAAGAAATAGAAGAACAAAATAGAAAACAACAATTAGAAAGAGAAAGAGAATTAAATGAACTAAAGAAGAAAAATAGTAAAAATAGTAATAATAGTAATGATAATAATAATATATGTAAAACAGAACCAAATAAACAAATAAATGAAAATTCTTTATTAACATCTCCAACTTTAAATATAAATAATCCAAATAATATAAATTATAATAATCAATATCAAACACAAAATAATTATAATAACCAAAATTTAGAAGAAAGTGCTCATTTCAATTTAATTAATAATAATAATAATAATATTGATAATAATAATGATAATAATAATAATAAAAATATGATTATTGGTCAATTTGTAAATACTTTTGAAAATTTAATGACACAATATGAACAATTTAAAGTATCTCCAAGTAAAAATAATAATAAAGAAAAAGTTAAGAAAGCTTTAATCGCAGAAAGGGATATAATAAGTGAAAAATTTACAAATTGTTTACAAGATTTCCAAAATAAAATGGGTGATCCAAATATAAAATTTAGTAAATTTTATGATTATATAAATAAAGTATTAGAACATAAAATTGAAGAATTAGATAATTCATCATCAAAGCAAATAAATAGCAATAATAATTCTCCAAATAAAAAATCTCAAAATAATATAAATAATAATAATAATAAATATGAAGAATTAAGAAAATCAGTATTTAAAGAAAAAAATAATAACAAAAATAATAATAATAAAGAATTAACAGGTTATAGTAAATTAGTAATAACAAAAACAATAAATGAAAATAATAATAACAATGATAATAATTCTTTTTATACAACATGGAAAGAGAATGATCATTCAAATAATTTAAGTAATATAAATAAAAATGATATAAGTGAAATAATTTATAATATTCCAGATAATGAATTTTTAATGCCAAATAAAATAAGTTTAAATGAAAATGAAATTAAAAGTGATTTAACAAATAAAGATAATAATACAACAAATCAAAGTAAAAATACTATTTTGGAAAAAATTAAAAATTTAAAAATTTCAGAAGAAGATCAAAATTTAAGTGTAAATTTTGATGAAAGTATAAAAAAACCTTCGACAACAAAAAGTGAAGAAAAAAATATTTTTGAAGAATTTGAAAGAAATAATTTTAATAACGAAAGTATTAATTCAAATTTTAATTTAAATTCTCAATCAATAAATTTAATGAATAATAATTATGATGAAGAAGATATTTTAAATGATGAAATAGAAGAAGATAAAGTAAATTATAAAAGTTTAACAAGTACAAATATTCAAAATTTAAAAAAAGAAGAAGAAGAAAATTATGAAAAAGAATTTGAAAATAATGATTTAAATAATATAACAGAAAAAAATGATAAAATTAATTTAGAAGATTATAAAGAAATTCATGAATCACAATATTTACAAAATCAATTAAATTTTTTTGAAAGTAATGATAAAATAGATAATATTAATATTGAAAAAAGTAAACATCAAAAAATTTCTCCTAAAAAAGAACATAATTCACTTTTATTAAGTAATTCTATTTCTGATTCTTATGGAGATAATATTATTAGTGATTTAAATAAATTTAGAAAATTTGCTTTGGAAGAATCTGTTGCAAGTAATAATCAAAAATAAATTTATATATTATATTATTTTAAAAAAATATAATTCATTTATTTTTTATTGAATAACATTTAAATAAAATAAAAAAAATAAAAAAAAATGGAAGAAACATTTATTAAATATTTTTTCATTGGAAATGTTATTAAAAATTTATCTATTTTTGAATATATAAATACTAATTCATCTCAAACTATTTTTGAAGCAAAACAAATTTTTAATCAATTTATTGAAACAAAAAGAATTTTTTCAGAACAAGTTAAAATAAAATCTAATGACAAATTTTATTATATTTTAGTAAATGATTTATCTAATTTTTACATAATATATGTTGATAATATTATTTCTTTATCAACAGCATATGAAATCTTAGAGAAAGTTGATTATTATTATAATCAAAATATTCTGGAAGGAAATAAAGATAAGAATTTAATAAGAGAATTACAACAAAATGAACAAAGAAATGTTTCAATTATAATAAATAATTATGAATTAAAATATAAAAAAAAAGTTCAAAATAAAAAAAGTGCAAGAACTAATGCAACAAAAACAACAATGCCAGATTCAAATAGAACTAATACATTAAAAATGCAAACTCCTTTAACAATAAATGATAATAATCTTAATAATAATATGAATAATAATAATAATAATTATGATGATGATAATGACAATATAATTATAAATAGAAACAAAATAAATAATGAAAATGTAAATAAAGGAAATAATAATATTAATGATTCTGATAATAATAATAGAAATTTAAATGATATTATATTAGAAGAAAATCCAAGTGTTGAAAGTGAAAAAAAAAATGAAAGTCAAGATTTTATAATGTTAAAAAAAAAAAATAAAGAAAATGAAAAAAAAGTAAAATTTTCAGATGGTAATAATAATAATGAAAATTCAGAAAGAAAAAATATTAATAATAAAAATGAAGACAAAAATAATCAAGTTTTATTATTTGTTTATGAAGATCCTACTTTAAATGCATATAAAATACTATCAATTATATTTTTAATTTTAGTTATTTTAATTGCTATTACTGCAGTATTATATATTCTTATTACCACAGATACTTTTTAATTTTCATATAATGAATGAGAAAAATAAATTTATAAAATAAATTTTTTTAAATTAAGAAAATGTTTTTTATTTAAAAAAAATAAAAATCAATTTAATAATATAAAAAAACTTTATTATTTATAATAAAAAAATCCCAAAAAAAATAAACAATAAAACAAATTTTATAATTTTTTTTCCATATCAAAAGATTCTTTAATTAAATTTTCCAATTCTAAAAAATCAATTCTTTTTCTTTCATCGACTTCAATCATTTTTAAAACACATTGAATAAATTGATTACTATATCTTCCATTAAAATATTTTTTTAAAACATTTTCAATTTTTTTCATATCAAATAAATTTCTAACATCATGAATAACATTAAAATTTAAACTTGCAGAATAAACAAAACAATAACCTAAAGAAAAAACATCACTTTTATAAACATTATGTATAATATCATCTTTATCTAATTTTAAACCATCATATAATATTGGACTCATATATAATTCAGTTCCTCTTAAAGTATTTAATTGTTTTGATATTTTTATTTTTTTAGCTTCTCCAAAATCTGCAAGTTTATAAATATAATTATCATTATTATCTTGTAAAGTATTATTAGTATTCTTAAAGACTAATATATTTTGTGGTTTTAAATCTCTATGAGCGATTTTTAAATTTTTTTGCATAATAACTAAAGGAGAGATTAATTGTTTTAAAATATTAACTAATTCATCTTCATGATAATATTGTTTTTTTTGAATTCTACTTTTAATTTCTTTTTCCCAATCACAAAAAGCAATTTCCATTAAAATAAATAATGAAAAAGTAGAATGATCTAAAATTTTAATATTTAAACTATAAATTTTCATAATATTAGGATGATTAAAAGAAGAAATTAAATAAAATTCTTTTAAAAAATCTTCAACTTCAAAAAAACTATTTGCAATAATTTTTTTCATAGCAAAAACATTATGATTATATTTATTTATTAATTTATAAATTGAACCATAACTTCCTTCTCCTAATTTTCCTTTTATTATGTAATCTTCTAATTTAAATTCTGGAATTTTCATATCTGTAATTAATTTATTTATTTTTTGAGAAATTTGTTTTATTTGTTCTTCTTCTTTTAAATTTAATTTTTTCTTTTTTTCTAGTGTTGAATTTTTTTTTTTCTCTTTTGAAGTTGATTTAGAATTTTGAGTTGATGAAAATGAAGAATTTGAATTTTTTGATTTATTTGATATTAAATTTTCTAATTTTTTCTCTTCTAATAATTTTTTTTCTTCTAATTCTTTTTCTTCTTTTAATTTTTTCTCTTCTAATAATTTTTTTTCTTCTAATGATTTTTTCCTTTTTTCTCTTTCTTCATTTTCTTTTTGATTTTTTTCTATTTCTCTTTTAAATTTTTCTAATTTTATTTTTCTTTCTTTTTCTTTTTTTAATTTTTCTTCTTTTTCTTTTTTTAATCTTTCTTCTCTTTCTTTTTTTAATTTTTCTTCTTTTTCTTTTTTCATTCTTTCTTTTTTTATTTTTTCATTTTTTTCTTC
>JAEEGI010021206.1_pt1 | contig 12929 bp, 8 predicted proteins | sample 8958751 | NCBI WGS metagenome assembly JAEEGI01 (sample SAMN16246545, study PRJNA631951) | gut metagenome | biome: gut microbiome; feature: rumen; material: KS-attached | host: Bos | place: Iran: Karaj | collected 2018-10 | reverse complement strand
TTCTACATATCGAAATGTTGACCAGCTTGATAAAGCATTCGCAGAATGCGATGTCGTCAAGACATATGAACAGCCTTGGACCAACTTCTGGGCTCACAATGAACTTGAAGCACATCAGACCACCGCATGGTGGGTAGGTGATGATCTTTATTTCTACACTGGTGCTCAGGATATTACCGCAGTAAAATCAACTGTAGCCAATGCACTCGGCATGAAACTGAACAAGGTCCATGGTATTACTCATTTCAACTGCGGTGGTTTCGGTGGTAAGACCACTGATTGTCTTGCACCTCATGCAGCATTCATGTCCCGAGCAGTCGGTGGCTATCCTGTCCTCTGCAAGAACAGCCGACAGATGAACCACCTCATCCGAGGCCATAACCTCCCGGCCCGATCAATTATTAAAGTTGGTGTAAAGAAGGAAGGCAACAACTACAAGTTCCATGCAATTGATGCCAAGTACTTTAGTGACGGTGGTATCAACATAGCTGCACCTTGTGGTAATACCTCCTTCGGTCTTAGAACAACCTTCACTATTCCTTATGCCTCAATCGAAGACTATCGAATCCACCCCATCACCCCGGCCCGAGGTTACTGGAGAGACGTTAGCGATCCTCCTGGTGACTTAAACACCAATATGTTCATCGATAAACTCTGTGCCGATCTCGGCGTAGATCCTTATGAATTCCGAATGTTAAATGCCCGAACTGAAGATCAGCCCGATCAGGATAATAAACTCTACTGGGGTTCACTTCCTATCAAGGAAGAATACAAACGAGTTTACAATGAATCCGGATATGCACGAAAACACAAGCTGCTTCCTAAACAGCAGAAGGTAAAGGACATCTATCCCAATCAGTTCAAAGAATATGCTGACTGGTGGTATGGCATCTCCATTACCGGTTGTCTGGACAGCCATGGTTCATTTATTGCAGGTTCAGCCCGAGGCGGTATCGTCAAAGCACAGACCGATGGTACATTCCTCGTCACCACAGCATCAGCCCGAGGCTGCTCTGGCGGTACAACAGTCTGCTGCAACGTAGTAGCTGAAACACTCGGTGCAAAACCCGAAGATGTCAAGCTCGGTGAATGGGGTAACACTGATGTCGGTCTTAACGCCGGTATCCAGGCTGGTTCATCCCACACCATTTCAATTTCAACAGCATTCTACAATGCTGCTCTTGAATTGAGAGATAAGATATTCGAACTTGCCCTTACCAGAGCTCCGTTCAAAGATATTCCCGGACTTACCAAAAAGGATCTTATTGCAGAAGACAGTGTTGTCTATACCAAAGATAAGAAGGTGTCAGCCACCTTCCGACAGTTAAACTTTGGTGATAATCTTGCTGCAACTGGCAAAGGCTATGATGCAAATCTTGGTGGTACTACAGATTCTATTGGCCGACGAACTGGTGGTGCATGGATGGAAAAGAAAGATGCAAAAGGCAATGTTTATATCAAACTTGGTCAGCCAGTAAATACCTATGGTTCAGCTGCTGCAGCCACTGAAGTTGCAGTTGATGAAGAGACCGGTAAAGTAGAAATTCTCCACATCTGGAACTGTGTTGATAGCGGTACCACCATATTCAAACATGGTGCCCTCAAGGAAATCGGTTGCGGTGCTGAAGCATTCCATAACCAGGCATTCTTCTACAATACTGTTATCGATCCTAACACCGGTGCTGTAATCTCCACCAACTACACTGAAGCCATGTTCCCGACTTATATGGATATGAAGACCGAAAATCATACCCTTATCGAATATGAATCACATGATGTGGGCGGTCCTTTCGGTTGCCATGGTATTGCAGAACCTGCTGTCCAGAACTACAGTTCAATCATTTGTGCTATTTACAACGCAGTCGGTGTCTGGGTAGATCCTCAGATGGGTCAGATGCAGAACGACCGAGTACTCAAGGCTCTCGGAAAGGCATAGAAGGAGGATATAATTAAATGAAAGATTTCGAACACGTAAATGCAAAAAGCTTCGATGAAGCTGCAACCCTTCTAGCCGATGGGAAATCTGCAGTCATCGCAGGCGGAACAGACCTTATTTATGGAATGAAGGGCATGCATAGCCCCAACCTTCCTGACAAAGTAATCAACATCAAGACTATTCCCAATGCTGATTACATCAAGGAAGAAGGCGGAGTCATCAAGATCGGCGCACTTGCCAAATTAACAGCAATTGCAAAGAGCAGCATAGTACTGTCAAAAGCACCTGCATTGGCAGAAGCAGCCAAGCTGGTAGCATCCCCTGAACTCCGAAACATGGGAACCATCGGCGGCAACATTTGCCAGAAACCCCGATGTATCTACTACAGAAACGAATTCAACAACTTTGCATGTGCACGAAAGGTAAAGGGAGCACCCTGCTTCGCTCTTACCGGTGTCCATCGATATCATTCAATCTTCGGAGCAGTAGGCGGCTGTTTTGCAGTATGTCCTTCTGATACCGCAGTTGCATTGGTAGCATTAGGCGCCAAGATCGTCACCACCAAGAAGACCTGGGATGCAGCAGACTTCTTCGTAATCCCCAACAAAGATTACGGAACAGCCCACGGCGAACAGATCAATGCAATCGATATTGATGAAGTCGTCAAAGAGATCCAGGTACCTGCAGCAGCAAAGAGCACCTATGTAAAGTGGTCATTCCGAAAGGCAATCGACTTCCCTCAGTGCTCAGCAGCAGTCGTACTTGACGGCGGCAAAGCAACCGTAGCCCTCGGTGGCGTATACAACACACCTAAACTGTTCAAGGATGTTGCAGCATCAGATGCAGCAGCAGCCGGTGAAGCATGTGTAAAGGGTGCAAGTGGAATGAATACACCTCGAGCCGACGGCGGAGCCGATCGATTCTCCAATGGATACAAGATCCAGATCACCAAAGTTCTCGTAAAGAGAGCAATCGAATCACTTAAGTAAGTCATTACTTACTGACAATAAAAAGGCCGGATTTTTCAAGTCCGGCCTTTTTTTATCTAGTAATACATACAGCCAAGTATTATAATAGAAACTGCAAATGGACTTTATTTTATAATTGTCAACTTAAGACGCGTTGCTCAAAGTCAGATTCTTTGGTGTTTAACACAAGTTGTGTCAAATGGTGGGGTGAAGAATGAACGACTCGGCAATTTCTTATTTAAAAAGAATAAAACCAAATCGAATAGCTCGTTCCTATTATGATTCGGCATTTGTATTGGCAAGCAGTAATGATGTTTCTGCCGTTACTGTTCAGATGGTATTGGAGAATACCGGTACTTCACGTCAGACGTTCTATAATTACTTCCCTGATAAAAACACATTTTTCAATTACGTTTTTTTTGCTAACGTCCAAAAAAAATGTCTGAATACCGGGTTCAGGACGGTGATCACAGAGATTATACCAGGCGAAATTGAATCAAATTATAGCTTTTATCATTCAATTGCTCTTTGTACTGGTACTAATTCTTTCTCCGAATTTTTGGCCGAATATATTAATTATATTATCACCGGAATGCTCAGCGAAGATCATAATAAACAGACTGTTGAGCGCCCATCATTTGCAACAACTGTTGATGTATATTCTAATTTCATTTCGCAGCATTTTATCCGATGGCTTTCCGATCAGGAATATCATAATGGCACTACATCCAGAGACGTTGGCCTCATGCTTTACAAAAACATGCCTCCACTTATTAACCAGGCATTCAATGAATCAAGCCCATCAACATTGGACGGAGTTATCAATGAGACAAATATAGTTAATTTGGAAATAGGCGTTCTTGTAGGTGACGGGTACGTTAATGACCTGATTAAGGCGTTCTACAAAAAGAATCCTGACCTTTTAGTCAGTTTGGTTAAGTCTGGTCAATATCATTCTTCAAGGAGCTTTGATATCGGCCTTGAAATTTCATCCTTTGAGTTTAACGATTCAAATTACGAGGCTTATCTGCTTTGTACACATGGATTTGATATCTGGGTTCCCAAAAAGCACCCCTTGGCTAAATATGAAAAGGTGATGGCTGAAGATTTAAAGAACAAAGTTCTTATTGTTTCCGGTTTCAGAGAGCGGAAGGTTATTTCTCGTTACATGAGTGACGTGTTCCCTGATTCCATAACTTTGGTTAATGAATCTGGCTGGCTTCTTGACAACACTATGCTCGATTTTAAGAAGGGCATTCTTATTAAATCTTCTTTTGATAAAATTCCAGCTAACAGTGATATTGTTGCGATTCCTCTTTTCGACAACAGCGGACAGCCATATAAAGCAGGCATGTATCTGTATATACCGAAAGATTATCCAATATCTCTGAACGAGAGAAAACTCTCTCAGTTTATCATGGAGTATTCGAAGAGAGTTGATAAGTCACATCTGACACCTTTTAGCCGGATGACTCGTGATATGCCTCTTCTGAGGAGGCGTCGATGAGCGACAAAGATTATAGTGCTATCAAAGAAGTACGTTATACCAGAATTGTCCGTTATATTTGTGAGGCGGCGATTGATCTTGTTTCAAAGTATCCGGCTGATGTGGTAACGATAAAAATGATCACTACAAAATCAGAAGTTTCAAAACAGACCTTCTATAACCATTTTGTCGACAAGTATGCCTTGTATGATTATATTTTTTATCACGATATCAATGATGTTTTATCTGAATATACACCTCACGATGTCATCGTAGAGTTATTGCCTAGGATATTCAGGGAAAAAATGGATTTCTATAAATCTTTGGCATTAGTCGGCACATATAACAATTTATACAATTTCTTTTTTGATTATATGAATGATTACTTTTATTCAGTAGTTGAAGAATACTATGGAAAAGGGAATATTACACCAACAATTGCCTTTGGTGTAAAAATGTTTTCCAAAATGATTGTAAATTGTTTTATGTTGTTCCTGAGAGATGATGAAACAACTTCCCAAGGTACACTTGAAGAAATGGGCCGTGATATTTATGCTTCTGTTCCTGAGTCTATAGCTCCTGCCATTAAAAGATGAGCGTTTAATTGACACTCATTATACCAAGAAAATATAATTACCGAGTTACAGAGAAATGTTTGATTCTGTTCGTGTATCTGTTTCTGTGCAAACAGAATTTGTTGTTGCAGAGATGCTCTTAATTTATTCTTTGAGAAGGAATATTTATTATGGGGTGGTATAGTCTATTCAGTCCAGATGTTGCCAAATGGGTTTGTCTGGCTATTTTTGTTGTTGCATTTATTTTCATTCTTTTTTTCAGCAAAAAAGTTAAGATTGAAACGGTGTCTCTTATTGGAGCTGCACTTGTTGTTCTTCTCGGGATAACCAGTCCGTTCAAGGCAATTTCTGATGCTATAGACTGGGATGTTCTTGGACTTCTTGTCGGATATGGTATGCTGGCGATGTCATTGAAGGCCAGTAAGCTTCCTGAGTGGCTCGCAAATGAAGTTTTGAAACGTTTCAAAAAAGAAAAGACAGCTCTTCTGTTGATATGTATTATTGCCATGGCGCTTTCAATTATCATTGCCAATCCGGAAGTGGTTATTATGCTTGCTCCTCTGGCAATTGAACTTTGCGATAAGATGAAGGGAAATCTTGTGACATATCTTATCGCAGTTGCTGTTTCATCTAATGTCGTTACAACAGTTACTATGATTGCGGATCCTCCCTCGCTGATCCTTGCTGATTATGTTGGTATGGAGTTTTTTGATTTCTATTGGTTCCAGAACAAAATCAGTCTTGGATCGATCTCCATTTTCTGTATAGTCGTTGCTGCTCTTGTGCTCGCTTTCCAGTTTAGAAAAATGAATACTGTTGCGGAAACCGATGTCAAGAACGTCAAAGTTGCAATGTTTCCTACGGTATTGTTCTTTGTCTCAGTTCTGTTTCTGGCATTCATTCCCTGGGATGAAATTGGAGCATGGGGACACCGAGGTTTCCTTGGTTTGGCAACAGGCCTTATCTCAATACTCTGGGGTATTATAAAAAACGGAAAAAGTTCTGTTCTGGGATGGTTCAAGGAGTTTTCCTGGAGCACTATCCTTTTCCTGATCGGTATCTTTACTCTGGTTTACTCAGTTAATTCAGTCGGATTACTTGAGGATTTTGCAAATCTGATAGCAAGTACAGGTATTACCAGTCCATCTATATATCTTGCAATCCTCATCTGGGTTTCAGTGCTGCTCTCCGGCTTTATTGATAATGTTCCATATACTGTTATCATGCTTCCTGTCTGTCAGTTTCTTGCAACATCACTTGGTGTTAATCCCATTCCGTTCTATTTCGGGGTTTTGGTCGGAACGGGTATGGGCGGCAATCTTACTCCTACAGGAGCAACTGCCAATGTGGTTGCAACACAAATGCTTGCTGACAGGGGAAAGATCGTCACAGTTACGGACTATATGAGAGTTGCCTGGCCGTTTACATTTGCTGCAGTTGCCACCGGTCACATTCTTCTCCAGATCATCTGGATGTAAGTTTCATTTTTGTTAAAAAAGCCAAAGACGCGCACGCGTCTTTGGCTTTTTTTGTTTATTTTGCTTGTCAAACTCTTTTACATAACGACAGACATTTAAGCTATTTTGTCTATATATATACTTTTTTATTCAATAAAACATAAATTGATATCAGCCTTAAATATGTTTGAATAGTATAAATAAATGGACTTTATAGACAAAAAGTCAAATTTGAATTATCATTCTTACTATAAGTCGATACGTGTGCCTGTTTGATCAGCAAAATTGAGATTTTGGGGTATGTCTCGAATTTCTGGCAACGCGAAACACGGAAATTTATGGAGGAAATATGTCTGAAAAAAAGACAACTGTATCCCGAAGAGAGTTTTTAAAGGATGCCGGACTTGTAGTTGGTGGTGCAACTATCGGTTCTGCAGCAATTCTCTCTGCATGCTCCGGTAAAACAACTACTGTTACAGAAACAACAACAAAGAATTCAACTGTTACTGAAACAAAGTCTGTTACCGGTGCATCAAAATTCATCTGTCCAGTAGATAGCAAGGAGTTCTCATCTTTAGCAGATCTCCAGTCCCACTATGCTGCTGCACATGTTGACAAAGCACTTGAAAACGTAGTCACTTTGACCGTCAATGGCAACAACTACACTTTAGCTGTTGAACCTTGGTGGCCTCTTGTCTATGTTCTTCGAGATGTATTAGGCTTCTATAGCGTCAAAGTTGGTTGTGATCTTGGCAACTGTGGTACCTGTACAATCTTGGTGGATGGTACTCCTAAGTTTGCCTGTCTGATGCTCGCATGTGAGTGTCAGGGACATGAGATTGTTACAATGGAAGCTCTTTCAAACGGTGCGGTTCTCAGCCCTGTGGAACAGGCTTTCTATGATTACGATGCATACCAGTGCGGTTACTGTACACCTGGTTTGGTAATGGCTGCTGAAGCTCTTATCAAAAAGAATCCTAAGCCTACCGCTGCTGATGTCCAGTATGCTTTCTCAGGTCATCTTTGCTTCTGTGCAAACATGACCAAACAGGTCGAATGTTTAGTTGGAGGTGTTGACTAATGCCTTACGATGCCGCGAAAGCTAAAGAATTTGATAAAAAGACTATCAAGCGAAATGTAGTCGATAATCCTGCTGTTCACGATAAATCAGGTAAGTGGATCATGACCGGCCGAGCAGAATTTGCAGCTGATCATTTCACCGGTCACAAATATTTTGGTGTTGCAAAGCTTGCAACAGTTATGCATGCCAAGATCAAATCCGTTGATTTCTCTGAGGCTTTGAAAATCCCTGGAGTTATCGATGTAGTTACTGTTGACGAAGTTCCTACCTGGAGTGACCATGTCCTTTGGTATGGTAAAGAAGTTGCCGGCGTTATTGCTGACAACTGGTATACAGCCATTCGTGCAACTGAAGCAATTAAGGTTGAATATGATGTTCTTCCCGCAATGTTTGATCCTGATGTTGCAATTGCAGAAGATGGCAAGGATGGAACTGCAAACGTAGGTCTTATTGATGGTACCAACCTTCATCAGCGAACCGCTGTTGTTCGAGGCGGTGGTGCTGCAGAAGGATTCAAGAATGTTGACTGGGATTTCACTTTCGAATATCCTTGGACAACTTCATATGCCCATAACGAACTTGAAGCCCATCAGTCAATCGGTTGGTGGATTGGTGATGAAGCATATCTTTACACCGGTACTCAGGATCCCTATTCAACCAGAACATCTGTTGCTCCGCAGTTTGGTCTTCCTGCACACAAATGTCATGTTTATTCCCGATTCAACTGCGGTGGTTTCGGCGGTAAAACTGATGACTGGGGTTCATATGCAGCATTAGCCATGTCAAAGAAGGTCGGTGGTTATCCTGTACTTTTCAAGAATACCCGATATTCCAACGTCCTTACCCGACAGCGATCATTCTCAATCAAATCAAAGATCAGACTCGGTGGTACCAAAGACGGTAAGATCACTGCATTAGACGCGGTATTCTATGCCAACGAAGGTGCTAATACCGCTGCTCCTGTAGGTGATTGTATCTTTGGTCTTCAGAAGACATGGAACATTCCTCATGCAGACATTAAATGTATTGGTGTTCTTACCAATGCACCTAAGAGATACTATTGGAGAGACGTAGCTGATCCTCCCGGTGGTTACAATACTGAATCAGCTCTTGAAAAATGTGCTTACAAACTCGGAATGAATCCTTTGGATTTCCGATTGAAGAATGTCAATCCTTGTGATGTTCAGCCTCCTGCTGCTGAAGGCGGCTGGTATGGTTCACATCCTTGGGGTTCATTTGTAATCAAAGAACTTCTCGAGGCAACAGCTGAATGGTCTGACTATAGAAAGAAGTTCCATCTTCCTGCAACCAAGAAAGTCAAGGATATCTATCCTAACGAATTCAAAGAATATGCCGATTGGTATCATGGTATTGCTTTGACAGCTCACCTTGACTCACACGGTGGTTCTTTTGCTGCTGCCCGTGGTGGTATGCTCAAGGCTAATGCTGACGGTACTTTCCAGGTCATTACAGGTTCTGCCCGTGGTACTGCTGGAGGTACTACAGTTTGCTGTACAACCGTTGCTGAAGTTCTTGGCGCCCGAGATGAAGATGTTTTGCTGGGTGACTGGGCCAACACTGATACCGGTCTTAACCCTGGTGTTCAGGCATCATCTTCACATACTATTTCTATTTCCTCCGCATTTTACAATGCCGCTATGGAAATGAAATACAAGATGACTGTTATGGCCTTGAACAATGCTGCAATGAAGAAAGTCGGTGCCACCAAAGATGATCTTGAATTCGCTAACAGCACCGTTTACTTCCATAAAGGTAAGGCTGACGAAGTCGCTATTCCTTTCGCAAGCCTTGGTCTCGGCACCAACACTGCCGCATCCGCTGGTGGTGCAGATGGTACCGGTTCATCTGTACAGAACGACCTTCAGAAACTTCTCGGTCAGCGAGCCGGCGGTGCCTGGAAGTCTAAATTCAATGAAAAAGGTGAAGAGTATATCAAGAAGGGTGACAAGGTTCTGGCAAATGGTCAGTCAGGTGCCTGTCTTGAACTCGCCATTGATCCTGAAACTGGTGTAACCGAATTCCTCAACTACTTCTTGGTTGTTGATACCGGTTGTACAATGTTCAAACAGGGTGCTCTCCGAGAAATCGGTGCAGCAACAGAACTTATCCACAGCCAGGGCTACTACTTCGGTGATGTTTATGATGAAGAAACTGGTGCTGATATCTCAACAATTTACACTGAAGCTCAGTTCCCGACTTACATGGATATGGATTTCTCAACTCATCATTTCGCTGATTATCAGTCAGAAGATGCCAGCGGTACATTCGGTTGCCATGGTATTGCTGAACCTTCCCTTACAAACTTCTGTACAGTTGCATTAGCAACATTCAACGCTATTGGCGTTTGGGTTGATTGCCATAAGGGCGGTTTCACCCCTGACAGAGTTCTTGAAGCTCTTGATAGAGGCATTGGCGCTGACTACAAAGCATTAATGGAGGCCTAGGAGGATACACAATGAAAGATTTTAAACACGCTGTTGCAACTAGCTTTGATGAAGCTGCTACTCTCTTGGCCGATGGCAAATCTGCAGTCATCGCAGGTGGTACTGACCTCATCTACGGCATGAAGGGTATGCATAGCCCTAACTTAGCCGATACTGTTATTGATCTCAAAAGAATTCCTGATGCTTCTTACATCAAAGAAGAAAACGGTGTTCTTAAGATTGGTGCACTCACCACTCTTACTGAAATCGCAGAAAATGAAACTGTATTAAAGAAGTACACTGTTCTTGCAGAAGCAGCAAAGGCAGTTGCTTCACCTGAACTTCGAAACATGGGAACCATCGGTGGCAATATCTGCCAGAAACCTCGATGTATCTACTATCGAAACGAACATGATGCATTCCCTTGCTTCAGAAAACACTCTGACGGCAAATGTTATGCAATCACCGGTGTCTGCCGATATCATTCAGTATTCGGCGGTCTCGGCGGCTGTTTTGCAGTTTGTCCTTCAGATACTGCACCTGCATTAGTTGCTCTTGGTGCAAAGATTGTTACAACAAAAAAGACTTGGGAAGCTGCTGATTTCTTTGGTCTCGATCAGAAGAAATTCAACGGTGAAAATATCAACTGGATTGATGCTGACGAAGTAGTCAAAGAGATTCAGGTACCTGCTCTTGCTTCTGGAGCAAAGAGCACATACAAGAAGTATGCTTTCCGAAAAGCTATTGACTTCCCGTTGGTCTCAGCAGCTGTAATCGTTAATGGCAGCAAAGCTACCGTAGCACTTGGCGGTGTATACAACACTCCTAAGCTGTTCACTGATGTCGATGCATCAGATGCAGCAGCAGCAGGTGAATTCTGCTTCGCTAAAGCTAAAGCTATGAAATCAGCTCAGGTTGATAACAATTCCAACGCTTACAAGATTCAGATCGGTAAGGTTCTCGTTAAGAGAGCAATTACTGAACTTAAGTAATTAGTCTCAGGTTTGTAAACTTTATAGCGGGGATGTAAGCACTACATCCCCGCTATTTAGTAAAATAAATTAAGACCCATAGACAAGAGGAACAGATTATGACTAATGAATTAAAAGAAAAATATGAAGCATTGCTTCAGTTCATTGAAGAAAATCCTGCTATTAGGATCAGACCGACATCAGTAATGATCGACAGTGAGATCCGACCTCTTTTCTATGAAAAATTTAATGATGTCTGCAGACAGCTGACAGTTGATTCAATTTCAAAAGAAGACTGGGATAATGTCAATGAATTGATCACAAAGTGGAAAGAAGAATCGGCTGTTGTTACCGATCAGTTAAAACTCGAAGGTATCAGGCTCGATGATAAATTAGCTGATTTTTTCAATGATCCGGTAAATATGGGTATTAAAATGACATCTTCTGCATTTATGGATGTCTTACGCGGAATCAGCGATTTCAATACGTTTGTCAGTGATAACTCCATAATAGTTAAAAGTGCCATCGAGAAACATTACAGGTCAGGTTACAAACGTTGGATTGCTCTGAAGATAATTGAGTTCGTTGATGCTGATTGCATCTATGAGTTCCCGTCACCGGAATCCAATTATTCCTCGTCTTCAATTGAAGGAATCTCTACTGCATATCGATTTGAAGAAGTGCCGGTGCTGAAGAACACTTCATTGCTGTATTTTGATATAGCAGAAAAATGCGGATATCTGACATCAAAAATTGTACTCCATTCAAAAAAGTTCAACCGCTTTGTAGCAATAAGACCTGAGCATTATGAACCTGTATGGATTGCCAAGTTAAGAAGCAATGCTCAGGATTGGATCGACGTCAGGAAGATCAATTATAACTTTGGCAAAACAGATCTTTATCCTGATATGTATATCTATGTCGCTGACGATACACGCGATCTTTCAATACTATGCGATAGATATTATCTATGCCGTCCTCACATCAATATTGAAATCGAATCAGATCGAGACTGGTTAAAAACAGGAGGACTATCCTCGGCTAAGAGACATGCAATTATTACAAGACCTAAGTGCGGTACGATTGTAGTAAGTAAAAATCCTGTTGATACGACTATCGTTGAAGAGCAGAAAAAACCGCAGGAATTATCTGACAGCTTTTTCAGTAATCATAAGGCTGTAGAGTATGTTTATGAAAAACCAGAGGAGCCGGAAGTAAGAGAAGAGAAATCCGTTGTTGAAAATAATATTGTTGTTGAGGCATCGGATTCCATCGCAGTGTTCAGCAATGAAACGGAACCAGAAGAAATAAATGAGGCAGAAGAGCAGTTCGCTGCTGTGGATGAGCAGTTAGATAATTCGGAAAATGCTCAGGAACAGGAAACAATAACTGATGAAGAAGAAGAAAAAATCTTCGAACCTGAGCTCGATATTAATGTCTTATATACAAACTGGAACACGTCTGCACTGGAAAAATTGCTTGATGAAAAGATATCTCAAATTCCCCGCTATCCGACTGAGGCCTCAATGATTGAACTTTTCTAAGCAGAAATCAGTTTTCTGAATTCCTGGATAATTCTGATCAGTGCCTCTGTATCCCGGCTGCAGTATTTAAGCATTTCTGAATAGAGATGATCATATTCTTCTCTTGTTAATTGAGCTTCACGACAGCGCTGATATGCTCTCGGAGCATCTTCTCCGCATCTTATCTCAAGATCATCATATGTGACTCCTGTCAGAGCAGGGAGAACTTTCTTTAAAGATAAGCTGCCGTTTTGTGCAGGGCTGTAATAGTAAAGATTTTTGAAAGGTTCAAAAACATCGACTATTCTTTCCAGTACATTTTCTATCCATTCGGAGTATTCCGGCATGAACTGAGAAGCTTCCTTTAATCTTGATTTCTCAAATTCATCATAATAGACCAGAACAGAACCTTTTGTGCCTATTTCGTCCCTCAGTTTTGCAAACAATCTTGGTCTGGGGTCTTTGTCGTCATTGTTGAGATATTCGAA
>JAEEGI010021205.1_pt1 | contig 12930 bp, 10 predicted proteins | sample 8958751 | NCBI WGS metagenome assembly JAEEGI01 (sample SAMN16246545, study PRJNA631951) | gut metagenome | biome: gut microbiome; feature: rumen; material: KS-attached | host: Bos | place: Iran: Karaj | collected 2018-10 | reverse complement strand
CGCGACAAATATAGACAATTATTTTAAACTACGAAACTTTTTCGTAGATATTACGAAACTTTTTCGTTGTCTTCACCGTGCCCTAATGATGCCCCTGGCCTTCGCTTGCGGTTCAACAAGCACAAAACCACCCATTTTGTGCTTGTTTTGGTCTTCGACCTTCAAAAAAAGCACAAATCACGTGATTTGTGCTTTTTTCTGCTTGCCCTGTCTTTCTTAGCGTGGCGGGAGTATTACCGGACGACGATGGCTTCACGGTCAGGGCCGACGGAGATGATCCTGACCGGGCAGCCGGTCTCCTTCTCGATGAATGAGATATAATCCTTGAGCTGCTTCGGGAAGTCCGCGTAGTCGCGGACATTGCAGATGTCGCTTTCCCATCCGGGGAATTCCTTATAGACCGGGGTGACCTCCTCGCCGCTTTCGAAGGGGAAGTAATCCACCTGCTTGCCGCCGATCTCGTAGGCTGTCGCTACCTTGATGGTTTTGAAGGTGTTGAGGACGTCGGCCTTCATCATGATGAGTTCGCTTACGCCGTTCATCATCACGGCGTATTTGAGCGCCACGAGGTCCAGCCAACCGCAGCGGCGCGGGCGGCCCGTGGTGGCGCCGAACTCGTGGCCGATCTGCCGCAGGCTCTCTCCCGTCTCGTCGAAAAGTTCGGTCGGGAACGGGCCGCTGCCGACACGGGTGCAGTAGGCCTTGAAGATGCCTATCACCTTGCCTACACGGTTGGGGGCTACACCGAGACCGGTGCAGACACCTGCCGTCATCGTGTTGGAGGAGGTGACGAACGGATATGTGCCGAAGTCTATGTCGAGCATGGAGCCCTGGGCGCCCTCAGCGAGGATGGGCGCGCCCTCGTCGAGGGCTTTGTTGACATACATTTCGGTGTCGATGAACTCGAAGCGTTTCATGTCCTCGACCGCCTGCATCCACTGCTTTTCGTAGTCCTTTATATCATACTGGAAATCGTACTGCGCGAGCAGGCCGAAATGCTTTTTCTTCAAAGTATCGTAACGGTTCTGGAACTCGGGGGAGAGGATGTCACCCACGCGGAGGCCGTTGCGTCCGGTCTTGTCCATATAGGTGGGACCGATGCCCTTGAGGGTGGAGCCGATCTTGGACTTGCCCTTGGCCGCCTCGCTGGCGGCGTCGAGCATGCGGTGGGTGGGGAGGATCAGGTGGGCCCTCTTGGAGATGACTAGCTTGCCGGTGATGTCTCCGGCTTTCTGCTCGATGGCGCGGATCTCGTCCATCAGGATGACGGGGTCGATGACCACGCCGTTGCCTATTACGTTAACGGTTCCCTCACGGAAAATGCCGGAAGGGACGGTGTGCAGCACGAAGCCGTCACCGTCGAACACCAGCGAATGCCCTGCGTTCGGGCCTCCCTGGAACCTTGCGATAATCTTGTAATCAGGAGTCAGTACGTCTACGACCTTGCCTTTGCCCTCGTCGCCCCACTGGAGCCCGAGCACCACGTCGATCTTGTTGGTTTTCATTTATACACTACTTTTGACAAGTAAAGTTACGAAAAACGGACGGAAAAAATACTAAATTTGTGAAAGATAATGAGGTCGATGCAGTATAATAATAGTAAAGGGTCGAATTGCGCTTTTGTCTTGGAGCGGGTGAAAATGGTATTCCCCGTTCGGATTCTACTGCTCGTGTGCTTGTTTTTGGTTCCTGCTTCCTGCCGCCATCCGAAAGTATCCGGTGTCGTACGGGAGCTTTCCCAAGCCGCTTCACTGGCCACGGCGGATTCTTTCGCTCCGGGTGACAGTGTTCCGGTGACCGTCACTTCTACCTTCGACACTTCTTCCTTCTTTACCTCTGTCCCTATAGACAGTGTGGTCTTCGCACGGATGTCCGGCCGGTCTTACAAAGATGGATGTCCCGTCGCCGTGGAGGATCTCCGGTATCTGCGTCTGCTGCACCGTGACCTGTCGGGCAGGACGCTAGTCGGTGAGATGGTTGCGAACAAGTCTATAGCGGACGACCTTCTGGAGATATTTCATGCGCTATATGACGCAGGATATCCAATCGAGCGGATGCGGCTTATCGACGACTATGACGGTGACGACGAAGCCTCGATGCTTGACAACAATACTTCCTGTTTCAATTATCGCCGAAAGGCCCATATGTCCTCCGTTTCCAAGCATGCATACGGGGAAGCGGTGGACATCAATCCTCTCTACAATCCCTATTATCGCGTCACGCCCGCGGGCGCGCGTATAGTCGAGCCCGCCGCTGCCGCGTCCTATGTCGACCGTACCGGCGATTTCCCCTACAAGATCGAGCGCGGAGACCTCTGCCACCGCCTCTTCCTTGAACACGGCTTCCACTGGGGCGGCTCCTGGACCCGCAGCAAGGACTATCAGCACTTCGCGCGCTAACCCTCCTTCCCCCCCCCCTTCATCACTTATCCTTCTCCCTTTACCCTTCGCCCTTTATCCTTTTCCCTTCTCCCTTCTCCCTTCTCCCTTCTCCCTTCTCCTATCGACCACCTTTTTCCTGCTCAGTCCCTTTCCCTCCACCCTGTCACACTGGCCTTTCTCGCTGCCCCCCCATTCCTGCAGCCAATGTGAGTAGTGTAATCTGTTCAATCAAATATCGACCAAGAGCACAAATGGCATTCTACTGCGTAAAATGCGGCAGATGCGGGATTGCAATCCCGCATCTGCCGCGCTTTTGCCCTTGAAATGCCGAAAGTGCTCTTGCATTAGATAAGCAGGGTCAGATCGACCGGTTTCAGGAGCAGGGCTTTGGCGAGGCTGGCGGAGCGACCGGCGATGCCCTCGCGGATCATCTTGGCAGCGATGACCAGTCGGACCCGGACATCGGCCTTGACGAGGGTCTTGCCGCAGATCTGGACACAGTACTCGTTTCCGATTCTCCGGAGGTCCTGGATGCTTCTGGATTCCAGGTAATTACGGTGAATTTCCTGTTTAAGTGCGGCTTCATCCTCCCGTCGGACGTAGAGGAAGGCGATGAAGGAACGTACCGAGATGAACAACTGCTGTTCGACAGAGACATAATCAATGAAGCTGTCCGGCTGGATGCGCCCGTAAGTGTCTACCAGCCATTCTTCCGGCAGTTTCATCCTGGTCCGGAACATGCGGTACTGTTCCCGCAGTGAGTAGTCGCCGATGCGGTGGTCTGCCGGATTGGGCTTGTGCTCAGAGAAATAGATATTGCCCGATCCCCAGGGATACTCTCCGGGCAGTTTCTTATAGAAGTCCAGGCAGTTGCGGTAGACATACATGAATTTTGCCTTTGCTTCTTTCCTCGTACGGACAGGAGTGCAGGCGAAGTATATCTTGTCGAAACGGTTTGCCAGACGTTGCCGCAGCACTTTCTTGAAGTGAGCCACTCTCTCAGTATCTCCTCTTATTAAGCAATGGAGATGCGTATCGTTAATCGTCAGGACCAGTACTTTCACACCCGCTGTCTCTGCACTGATGGCGACACTGTTCCAAGTATAGACCTTGTCTTCGTTCGTGTCGAACGGAATGTCCGCCCGCGTTCCGTCAGAATAGACGTGCCATATATCCTTTACCTCTTCTTCCATCCTTTTTTTTCGAAAGATAGGGTTCGCTATCCGTTTACGCAAAATGGAAACGGATAATGATCTAAAAGGGCCTCTGGGTTTGGCTGAAGGTTGTTTTATAAGTATTATTATAGTAAAAAAGGTATAAAATGTCAGAGAGGGTGTAGAGCACTTTCTGCATTTGGCGGCACTTTTCGCGGCAGATGCGGGATTGTAATGTCGCATCTGCCGCGTATTTCCCTTTGAGAGACCGATTGTGCGCTTGGTCGAAATTGGGTTGGAAGGGGGGAGATAAGGGGTGCGCTCCGAAAAAAGTTAATATTTCTCCTAAAATTATTAGGAGTTTAAAATAATATGTTTATCTTTGTAGTGGAAAGAAGACAGGAGAGGGCAGGATAGGGGTGGGAGAGAAAGGAGGAGCTGGTGAAGGGAGTGAGAGATGGACGTGAGAGATGGACGTGAGAGAAGTGAGAGACGGGAGGGTTAAGGACGAGAGTAAGGGTAAGACTGGAAGATTATTTGACAATTATACTATATGAAATCGAGATTGACAGCGAAGGAAGAGGACATCATGCAGATCGTGTGGGATAACGGCGATCTGTTCATCAGGGATATCGTGGCGCGGATGCCTGAGCCTAAGCCTAACTACAACACTGTGGCGACGCAGGTCAAATTCCTTGAGGAGAAAGGTTTCCTCGGGAGAAGGCCGATGGCCAACAGTTTCCAGTACACGGCATTGATCTCCGAGAAGGAGTATCGCGGGTCGACCATAGGAGATGTCGTCGCCAAGTATTATGACAATTCGTACTCTCAACTGGTGTCACAGTTCGTGGAAGAGGACAAGATGGACCTCGACGAGCTGAAGGAACTGATCGCCCGGATCGAAGCCCACAGGGGCAATAGAGGTCAGTGACAATGGCGCGGTGTGATGAAAGGTGAAGTGTTGGATGGAAAGAGGTGAGAAATAGAATAATAAGTAAACGTAAGCTATGGGTGAATTCTTGTTATATATCGGCAGAAGCAGCTTGTATCTGGCTGTGTTCTACGCTTTTTTCCTGCTGGTGATGCGGCGGACATCGTTGTTCAGCTTCAACCGCATCGTGCTTCTGGCTGGAACCGCCGTGTGCTTCGTGCTGCCGCTGGTGCGGCTGAGGACGGCTGCGCCGGAGACGACGCTCGGGCAGGCTTTGGCGGCGGGGCCGCTGACGGCCGTCGGAGTAGCGGCGGAGCCGCTCCAGGCCGCCGGCCCGGCAGGCCCTGCGCTCCCGCTCCTGCTCCTGTACGTCGCGGGAGCCGCCGCCGTGCTGGCCTTCACGGGCCTTTCTGCCCTGCGGCTCGCCCGCATAATCCGCTCGGGACACACGACACAGGAGGACGGCTACCGCCTCACCCTCGTGGACGGCGGCGTGCATTCTTTCAGCTGGGGCCGCCACATAGTCATGAGCCGTGACGACCTCGAGTCCAGCCCCGCCATCCTCACCCACGAGCGGATGCACGTCACGAAAAAGCATTCACTCGACATCGCCTTCTTCTCGGCAGTCACTGTCCTGCACTGGTTCAACCCCCTGGTATGGATCACACTCTCCGAGCTCAAGCTCCTTCACGAGTACGAAGCCGACGAGGCAGTTATTCAAAACGGCATTGATGCAACTCAATATCAACTTCTTATGGTGAAGAAAGCCGTGGGAGAGCAACGTTTCTCCCTGGCCAACGGCTTCCAGCACTCCAAACTCAAAAACCGTATCAATATGATGCTCAAGAAACAAACCCCCGGCTGGATGCGGCTCGCGTACATCCTGGTCCTGCCGGTCCTTGCAGGCGCGATGTTTGCCTGCAATCCCGCCCGCGAGCAACAGGAGCCGGAACCTGTGCCTGACACTTTCCAGATAGCCACGGAAACTGGTGAAGGTTCGAGCAGAAGCTATTCCGGGTTGCTTCGGGATGTGATAGACAAGCTCGAAGGGATAAACTATGATGAAAATGAATTGAAAGTCCTCCGTGACCTGGCTGACCGATACGACGAAGCCAAGGGTAAGGCCGATGAAGAGACGCGCCGCAGCATTTTCAACCAGTTCATGAACAAGCTCAGCAGCATAACCGCCTCGCTTCGGAATGACGGAGCGGATGTTGTCGGGAAGACAGTGACAAAGGCAGATGTCTCTGATGAAGAAGCCGTCCCGTTCAGCCTTCTGGAAGTCAAACCCACTTTCAACGGCGGGGATGCCAATGCTTTCTCTGAATGGGTCAACTCAGAGTTGAAGTATCCCGAAGCTGCCAAGGCGGCAGGCGAACAAGGTCGCGTAACCCTTCAGTTCACTATCGGAACCGACGGTGTCGTGAGTAACGTAAAGATACTGCGCGGTGTCAGTGAGTCACTCGATGCGGAGGCTCTCCGTGTCGTCAGCTCTTCCCCTGATTGGGGACCCGGCAAAGTCAACGGAAAGCCTGTGCCTGTCACCTTCACTTTCCCTGTCGTGTTCAAGCTGCAATAGGAAAAGATATTAAAAAATCTGCAAAACTCTTGCATAAATAAAATCCATTATCTACCTTTGGCAAAGAATGAGACTTGAAAGCAACATATCCAACCTGTTTTTCTGGTGGCGTCTGGGCGAATAGATCGGTCAGACTCTCAAGATGTTGCGCAATGCTCACCGGGTTTTCCCGGGCTGGAATATCAAGGGCTGTCCGATCGACGGACAGCCTTTTTTTTGTGGAATCAAACAAGTAACAAATAGTATTAACCTTAACAATTAGACAAGTTATGAAACAGAAAAAGTTCATGCTTCCGGAGTCAGAGATTCCGACCCATTACTTCAACATCCAGGCGGTCATGCCGAACAAGCCAATGCCGTTCCTGCACCCCGCCACCAAGCAGCCCCTGAAGCCCGAGGACCTCTACCCCATCTTCTGCAAGGCCTGCGCCGACCAGGAGCTCAACCAGACGGACGAATGGATCCCGATTCCCGAGGAAGTGCGCGAGCAGTATGCAGCCTACCGCTGTACCCCGCTCGTACGCGCATATGAACTTGAGAAGGCCCTCGGCACGCCTGCCCATATCTATTTCAAGAACGAAAGCGTCTCTCCCGCAGGAAGCCACAAGCTGAATTCCGCCATCGCCCAGGCTTATTACGCCAAGGAGCAGGGCATCACCAACCTCACCACCGAGACCGGAGCCGGCCAGTGGGGCGGTGCCCTCAGCTATGCGACCAAGAAGTTCGGCATCGATTGCGCCGTCTATATGGTCAAGGTCAGTTACGAGCAGAAGCCTTACCGCCGCAGCATCATGCAGACCTTCGGCGCTGCCATCACTCCTTCCCCGTCGATGTCCACCCGCGCCGGCAAGGACATCCTGACCAGGAACCCCAACGACCAGGGCTCCCTCGGCTGCGCCATCTCTGAGGCCATCGAACTTGCAGTCACCACCCCCAACTGCAAGTATGCCCTCGGCTCCGTGCTGAACCACGTCTGCCTGCACCAGAGCATCATCGGTCTCGAGGCCGAGAAGCAGATGGAACTGGCCGGCGAGTATCCCGACATCGTGATCGCCTGCTTCGGCGGCGGCTCGAACTTCTCTGGTATCGCCTATCCTTTCATGCGCCACAACATCCAGGACGGCAAGAAGACCCGCTTCATCGCGGCCGAGCCTTTCTCCTGCCCGAAACTCACCCGCGGCAAGTTCGAGTATGACTTCGGCGACGAGGCCGGAATGACCCCGCTCCTCCCGATGTACACCCTCGGCCACACCTTCAAGCCCGCCTCGATCCACGCCGGCGGTCTCCGTTACCACGGAGCCGGCGTCATTCTCAGCCAGCTGATGAAGGACGGCCTGATGGAGGCCGTCGACATCGAGCAGAAGGATTCCTTCGCCGCCGGCGTGCTCTTCGCACGTACCGAAGGCATCATCCCCGCACCGGAGTCCTGCCACGCCATCGCCGCCACCATCAACGAGGCCCTGAAGTGCAAGGAGACAGGAGAGCAGAAGACCATCCTCTTCAACCTCTCCGGCCACGGATTCGTGGATATGGCAGCCTACGACAGCTATTTCTCCGGCGAGATGCAGAACTACCACGTCTCGGACGAGGAACTCGCCAAGTTCATCAAGAGCGCCGACGCGCTGAACCAGTAGGCGATGTGACCAGTAGCAGCAGCATGGTGATGGCGGCATTGACCAGAAGGTTCTCGAAGCCCATCTGGTAGCCGCCGAACCAGCGCTCGCTGTTGGCAGCAAGGATATAAGTCAGAAGCGGCGAAACGCCGCAGATGAACGGAACGATCGTGTCGCGGACCTTTCTCCGCGACACGATTCCGTATATGAACAGGCCGAGAAGGGGCCCGTAGGTGTATCCGGCAATGGTATATACGGCGTTGATGACGCTCTGGCTGCCGATGGCCCGGAACGCGCAGATTATCAGTCCCATGGCCACGGCGTTGAGGATGTGCAGGCGGAAGCGGACGGAGTCCAGCTTCCGCCCCCTGTCGCGGCGGTCGGCCTTGAGGATGTCGAGCGTCATCGACGAAGTGAGGGCGGTCAGGGCCGAACCGCTGCTGCTGAAGCCCGCCGCGACGAGGCCCAGCACGAACAGGACCCCCACTACCGGAGGCATGTACTGGGTCGCGATGGTCGGGAAAAGGTTGTCGGCAACGGGAACGTCCAGCTGCAGCGAGGCCTTCATCATGTAGAGCAATACGCCTAGCGCAAGGAAAAGCAGGTTTACAGGCAGGAATGCCACACCGTAGGAGAGTACGTTCTTGCGCGCCTCCCGCAGGTTCCTGCAGGAGAGGTTCTTCTGCATCATGTCCTGGTCGAGCCCCGTCATCGCCACGGTGGTGAACAGTCCGGCGAGGAACTGCTTCCAGAAGAAACGCTTGTCGTTGACATCGTCGAAGAACCAGGTGCGGGACATCGGACTGTCCTTGACGGCTGCGCACATGCCCCGGAAATCGAAGCCCATCTGCTTGGCTATCATCCAGATACAGAGTATGACCGTACCCACCATTGCGAGTGTCTGCAGCATGTCTGCCCATACCAGCGTCTTCACTCCTCCGCGGAAGGTATAGCCCCAGACAATGAGCATCGTCACGGCTACATTTGCCCAGAAAGGCACCCCGAGCGAGTCGAAGAGAATCAACTGGAGGATGGATGCGGTCAGGTACATCCGCACTCCGCAGCCGAGGTATTTCGAGACAAGGAACAGGACCGAGCCGGACAGGCGGCTGCGCCCGCCGAAACGTCCCTCCAGATAGCCGTAGATGCTGGTCATGTCCAGCCTGTAGTACAGGGGCAGAAGCACGTATGCAATGACAACGTATCCGGCGATGAAGCCCAGGACCATCTGAAGGTAAGAGAACAGCGAAGCCTCGACCATTCCGGGCACCGACACGAAGGTCACGCCGGAAATCGAGGTTCCGACCATCGAGATGGCCACTATCCACCAGGGCGACTTGCGGCCTCCGTTGAAAAACTCTTTTCCCCGTGCCGCATTCCTGCGTCCGGCCGTAAGGGCGCTGACGAGGAAGAGCACGAGGAAATAACAGAGGATGACTGCCAGTACCGCCCCCGTCTTCATGGTTTATTCCATGACGGGAAGGAGGGACGAGTACCCTCCGTCGTGGTATAGGTTCTGCATCGTCACCTTGCGGGTGAGATCGGAGAAGAGCGTGATGACATAGCCGGCGCAGTCCTCCGCCGTGGCGTTGCCCAGCGGAGAGATGCGGTCGGCATATCCGACCATGTCCTTCATCCCGTCGATGCCCTGTCCTGCCGTGGTCATGGTGGGGGACTGGGAGACGGTGTTGATGCGGACGTGCTTCTCCCGGCCGTAGAGCAGGCCGAAGTTGCGGGTGATGGACTGGAGCATGGCCTTTGCGTCGGCCATGTCGTTGTATCCGGGCATGGCGCGGTCCGCAGCGATGTAAGTCAACGCCACTACCGACCCCCATTCATTCAGCGCATCCTTCTTGTAGAGCGTCTGGAGGAGTTTGTGGAAAGACAGGGCTGAAATGTCCACGGTCTTCTGGAAGAAGTCGTAGTTCACGTCGGTGTATGCGCGTCCCTTACGTATGTTCGGGGACATCGCCACGGCGTGCAGGACGAAATCGAACCTGCCGCCGAAATGCTCCATCGTGCCGTCTACGAGTGTCTCGAGGTCCGCCACTGAAGTGGCGTCGGCCGGGATCACGACGGTGCCGCACTGCTCCGCAAGGCGGTTGATCTCGCCCAGGCGGATGGATACGGGAGTGTTGGTAAGGACGATTTCCGCGCCTTCCGCCACTGCGAGCTCCGCGACCTTCCATGCTATGGACTTGTCATTCAAAGCTCCGAATATCAGGCCTTTGCGGCCTTTTAACAATTGATGTGACATATCCTATTCCTTTGGTACGATAAAGAATGAAAGGTCGCCCTTGCAGGCGAGCTGCCCATCGACGGTGGCTTCGGCATCGACGACGATGACGGTGCTGCGCTTGACCTTCAGGCTTGCGTTCACCACCACAGTGTCACCTGGTTTCACCACCCTTTTGAACCGGATTTTATCAAGTCCTGCGTACAGGGGAAGTTTGCCTTCCAACTCGTCCTTCATCAGAAGGATGCTGCCCTGGGCCATGATTTCGCACAGGATTACACCGGGGACGATGGGGTTGCCCGGAAAGTGGCCGTTCACGAATTCTTCCTTTCCGGTCACGGTGTACTCGGAGACCACATGGTTTTCCCCGACTATCTCGGAACGGTCCACCAGGAGCATCGGCTCGCGGTGGGCCATGTATTTCTTGAGTTCTTCCCTTTCCATCTTTTTCAGATAATCTTAGTAAAGTTAATCAAAATTAATATCAATCCAAGTCAATACTTCCTCATCGCAAGACAGACATTGTGTCCGCCGAATCCGAGGGAATTGCTGAGGGCGATGTTGATGCCGGCGCGGCGTGCGGTGCCTGGCACGTAGTCCAGGTCGCACTCGGGATCGGGATCCTGCAGGCCTATGGTAGGCGGCAGGATGCCTTCACGGAGGGCCATCACGCAAGCTATGGCCTCAGCGGCTCCCGTCGCGCCTATCATGTGGCCGGTCATCGACTTGGTGGAACTCACCGGCACTTCGTAAGCCTTCTCTCCAAGTGCCTGCTTGATGGCAAGCGTCTCGGACCTGTCGTTCATGATGGTTCCTGTCCCGTGGGCGTTGATATACAGTGAATCCTTCCCAGCATCGTATCCCGATTCCCTGAGAGCCATGCTTATCGCAAGCGCGGCGGCCTTGCCGTCGGGACTCGGCGCGGTGGCGTGGTAGGCGTCGCAGGTCGCGGCGTATCCGGTGACCTCAGCAAGTATTTCCGCGTTGCGCGCCACTGCATGACCGTATTCCTCAAGTACCATCACTGCGGCGCCTTCCGCCAGCACGAAGCCTTTGCGCCCGGCGTCGAACGGGATAGACGCCCTTGCCGGGTCATCGGCGGTCGACAGCGCCTTTGCGCTGGCGAAACCGCCGATGACGAGAGGGTGTATGGCCGCCTCGGCGCCGCCGCTTATCACGGCGTCAGCGACGCCGGAAGCGATGGCACGGTATGCCTCACCAAGGGAGTTGGTGCCTGTGGCACAGGCCGTTACAGTATTGACACAGGGACCCTGGGCATTGAAACGGATCGCTACATTGCCCGCTCCGATGTTCGAGATCATCGTAGGAATGAACAGCGGCGATACGCGGAAGGCACCTTCCTCGAGCAGGACCTTGGTCTGGTTCACAAAGGTGGTGAGTCCTCCGACGCCGCTCCCGATGTAGACCCCAAGCCTTTCCGGCTTGATATTCTCTCCCGCGACCAGCCCGCTCGCCGCCATTGCCTCCACGGCTGCGGCAAGCGCATAGCGGCTGAAAGGGTCGTTGCGGCGGACCTCCACCCTGCTCAGTCCATGGTCCAACGGGTCGAATCCCTTGACCTGCCCCACTATGCGGGTGGGAAGGTCGAACTCTTCGTAACCTTCCAGCCAGCCGATTCCGAGGCGGCCCGCCTTCAGGCTCTCCCAGAATTCCCCGGTCGAATTGCCTACGGGCGAGATAACACCTGTTCCTGTTATTACTACTCTGCGCTTTGTCATCTGTCTATTTGTACATGAAACGCCGGATGCTGCCCTTAGGGGTCTTGGAGAAGGGCTCGAAACGGAGTTCGAAGTCGTTTACGGAGGAATAGGAAGGAAGTTTCGCGTTGAGTGCCACGATGTTCTGGCGCATAATGGCGTCCAGACCGTCGGCCCCGAGGCCGGCCTTGTCGAGGGCGTTCATGTCGGGGACTATCAGGGCGATGATGCGGTGCTCGCGCTGCAGGACGATGGACTCGGCCACGTAAGGCAGTTCGTTGAGCACGACCTCGATCTCCTCGGGATATACGTTCTGGCCGTTCTCGGTCAGTATCATGTTCTTGGAGCGTCCGAGCAGGAAGACGTTGTTGTCCTTGTCCACCGTGCCTATGTCTCCGGTGCGGAACCATCCGTCCCTGAGCACCTCGGCAGTGGCTTCGGGGTTCTTGTAGTATCCGCAGAACACGACGTCGCCCTTTACGTATAGTTCGCCTGCGATGTGCTCAGGGTCGGGGGAGTCGATGCGGACTTCCATCACCTCGGGGATGTATTCGCCGCAGGACTTGGGAACGTATTTGCCCAGCTTGCCGTAGGAAACGATAGGGGCCAGCTCCGTCAGTCCGTAGCCGGTGATGAACGGCACCTTGAGCTTGTATACGAACAGGGATTCGACCTCGGACGGGATGGCGGAACCTCCGGTCGCGAAGACTTCGATATTGCCTCCCATGGCCGCCATCAGCTTGTCGTGCAGCATCTGGCAGAATTCGGGATTATTCTTGTAATCAGCGAGTTTCGCCTTGCCCTCGACGGTGTTGATGTCGGCTCCGAGGACATATTCCGCGAACTTGACGAAGATGAGCGGCACTCCGTAGAAGATGTTGGGCTTGACATCCATCAGCGCCTGCTGGACGTTCATCGGGATGGGAGGGACTCCCAGCACGGTGACGTGCATTCCTATGGTCAGGGGGATGACCACGTCGCACATGAGGCCGAAGCTGTGGGCGTGAGGCAGGAGGCTCAGGTAATTCCCTCCGCGGTGGAACGGGAAGCCGGGGGTGATGGCCTGGACGTTGGCCGTGTCGTTGCGGTAGGTCAGCATGACGCCCTTCGGGTTGCCCGTCGAACCTGAGGTATAGAGGATGGCGCAGATGTCGTCGAGGTCCACGTCGATGACGCTGAAATCGGTCGGCTTCATTCCTTCGGGATACTTTTCGGCAAGGAGCGCAGGCCCCTCGGCGTAGATGGCGTCAACGCCGTTGCGACTGGCGAGGATTTCGCCGGAGATGCAGTCGATGACGCAGAGGACCTGGGGCATCTG
>JAEEGI010021204.1_pt1 | contig 12930 bp, 9 predicted proteins | sample 8958751 | NCBI WGS metagenome assembly JAEEGI01 (sample SAMN16246545, study PRJNA631951) | gut metagenome | biome: gut microbiome; feature: rumen; material: KS-attached | host: Bos | place: Iran: Karaj | collected 2018-10 | reverse complement strand
GGAAGGCAATGTCTGGACATGGGGCGACAACCGAAAAGGGCAGCTTGGCCGCGGCACCGTCGGAGCAAGCTATCCGACGCCCGCCAAAATCGCGAGCCTGACCGCCAAAGTCATCGCCATCGCAGCGGGTGACAACCATCTGGTCGCCCTCGACGCCAACGGCGTGCTCCACGCATGGGGCGACAACGCCAACGGCCAGCTCGGAGCCGCAAACGGACTGCCGTTGGCGGGGAAGAAAATCACCGCCGTCGCCGCGGCCGTTGACCACACGGTCGCCATCGACGACAAAGGCAACCTCTATTTCTGGGGCGACGGCGACGCAGCACCGCGCATTCTGGACAATGTGAAATTCACGCCCGTCCAGTTCACGCTGAACATCGACAACCGCTACGCCCATCTGCTGCCGATGGCGGCGGGCAACTACGCAGGCCGTTCAGGCCAGCCCATCACCCTCACCGCCAATTCCGATGATGAAAGCTATTTCCAATACTGGATGGTAAACGGCGAGGCCGTCGCCGACAATCCGTTGACCATTACACCGACGGACCATTTCACGGTGAAGGCGTTCTTCGCCTCCCACCCCGCCGTCATCACGCTGGGCGAACCAACCATCGGCGACACGGAAATCACCATTCCCGTGCTGATGTCGGAATCCACGACGATTTACGACGGCATGGACTTCTCGTTCCAGTTCTCCGACGGCCTGCCATTCAGCGAAGCGAAATTCAACTGGCCCACCCCTTCCTATATGCCGCAATTCGACGAGAAGAGCGATACCGACGGCATGACCGCCCTCCGTTTCCACTTTTACGGCGGCGAATCCAGCGAAAAGTTGTTCAACAGGGATCAAGAGGACAAGGATGTGGAACTGTTCAAGCTGGTCTTCAGCAAGCCGACCACGGCCATGGACGCCACGGTGAAGCTGATCGGCACGCCGCTGTTGTCGCGTGACTACGGCAGATATGCGGATACCGCCGCCCTTGGCGATCCAGCCAGCCGCGTTATTCATATTGAAGCAGAAATAATCGAACCAGGCAGCCCTGAAAGCTTCAAGGACCTTATTCTTAAAGACTTGCATACTGAAGGATGGAATGCTTTCTGCCTGCCGGGCAATGCGGGCGTTCACACCATCGCGGATCTGGAGGCGGCGCTAGGCGTGCAAAATCTTGTCGTCTGGACATGGGACGGAACACGCTTCCAACAGCCCGACGAGCTGTCGCCGTTCCAGCCGCTGCTTCTGTACTTCACAGGGGAGCCAAACAGATTCCTTTCCTACATTGCAGGCGACACGCCTCCCATCAGCCTGAAGCCTGGCTGGAACATGGTGGTCGTCCCGAAGGCAACCGCTCCGCCTGGCGACGCGATAATCACCTTCCAGTTGGACAAGTCGGCTAACGCCTACATCTTTCATGAAGGCAACCTTCTTCCTAACGAACTTTATTGGCTTTTCAAGAAAAATAAATAAGGAGGCGGAACCATGAAAAAACTGTTTTTTGCAATTGCTTTTATAATGGTCGCCGCCCATCTGCATGCCATTCCAGGCGACCTCAACGAAGACGGCAGACTCAACATCGCCGACCAGGTCATGCTGACCGCGATGGTCGAAAACAGGCTTGACCAAACAAAAGCGGCTGACTTGAACTTCGACGACAACGTGGATAGGTTAGACATGGAGCTTCTCACCGCCGCCATCGTCCACGGCAAGCCCCTGCCACAACTGCTCAATACCCTTCGCGTCAACCAGTATACGAGCGGCGGCGGCTCCGTTTCAGGCGGCGGCCTGACTCTCGACATCCCCGGACAATGCTATCGCCAATGTACGATTTCACTGACGACCTTGCCTGAACCGCCTGACCTGAATTTTACGCTTGAAGAATGTTCCATGACGCCGCCCGTCATTGTCTATGGAATGCAAGGCGAACCGGCCATCAGCGAAGCGTCCTTTACGTTGGACGTGCCCCCCGAACACAATGACAAGGCTGGCAAACCGATGTTGCTCATGGGGTTCTACAATGGAAACCAACACCAGTCCGAACCGCAATGGAACTACCGTGTCATCCCCGCCGAGGAGGAGTTCGATATCACATACGCAAACCGCAAGCTGGTGTGGACGCCTGATTTTAGTCTATACTATGATCCGGATTCACCATCTGAGGCCGTTCCTTTCACACTGTCGGTCATCTATAGGACGACGTCCGCCACCCGCAACGAGAAGGAAACGGCCCCAACCCGTGCGAATGAAGCTTTCTTCTTTGAAAAGATGAGCTACATTTTTGACTACGGAATATACCGTTCGAACCATTTCATCATTGAACTGCATGTTGAGGTCCCCGAGGCACAGGTAAAAGAATTGGCAAAAGAGCTGGAGAAGTCCTACGATATAATCGGCACTCTGAATATGCCGAGAATAAAAGATTTCCATGAAAAATGGAAAGTCCTGAAAATCTGGGTCAACATCACGCCGGACAAGAAGGACGACGCCGAATGCAATCCGCCCTCCTTGTTCAAGCCCCCCTACATCAATGTGCCGATTGGCGCAATGAATTATAAACAGCGGATAGAGACTTGCTGCCACGAACTGTTCCATTACCACCAGTTCTACTACGCCAAACATGCCACAGCCATGTTTCTGGACGAAATGGTCGGCACATGGTCCGAATACCTGGTCACGCCGAATCCCAACAGCTACATTCCAAATAACTATCTACAGCCACGCGCCGTCATCAATGGCCTCTATCGGCAGAGTTGGGCGCAAAACAAGGTTAACGGCAAGCATTACGCTGGCAATCATGGCTACACCCTCGTGCCTTTCGCCCGCTGGCTGACCGAGATAAAATATCCAGGCAAACAATTTTGGCCCGCCGTGTTCCGTTCCAGATCATACAAGCTCGGCGACGGCATCAACGCCCTCAAGACAGCCATCGGCGAGATGAATGACAAGGACACTCTAGCCTCGATCTATCCGCAATTCATGCGTGACTACTTTACCGGTACACGAGGCATTCCCTACAGATGTCAGCCTAACTCTCTTTTTATTTGTCATCATATGGATGCCCCTGAGTTGGTCATCGACCGCTACAAGGAGACGGGCTTGATAACCTCAATCCAAACCTCTGCCGACATGTTCAAGCCGAATAACCAGAAACACACTTTTTCCGTCCAGAATTTCGGCGCGGCCACTTGGCTTCACTCGTTCAAAATACCTTCAAAATACCTGAAGGACTACACGCATGCCATCATCACGTTCAATCTGCCCCAAGGATCGACCCATTCCATTACGGATTTCACATTCTTTGCCCGCATTACCATTGGTCCCACCAATGAAGCCTACAGCATAAATTTTATTACCAAGGAAGAAGATGTGACAGTCGATAAGGAGAAGAACATCGCCAAAATGGTCATCCCGCTGGAAAAACTGGCAGAAGAGTTGGAGATGAGTTACATGGGCATAGTCGCCGTCTATGCCCATGACAGCACTCCTGCCGATTCCCGCGTTTCCCTCACGATGAACGTCGATTTCGCCGGTCCCGTCATCGCCAACGGCCTAGTGGGATGGATAGGCGACTACTTTCCGAAGCAGGATGCCAAGGCCACCGCGGACCTGACCTTCACCCCCGTCAACGACACGGTCTTCCTCGGTGCGGAGTTTGATGTGTACGAATCCGGCAACCAATTCAGAGTCCCGAATGTCATCACCCGTCCGGGCAGCAAGCCGAAGGATGTCATGTTCAACATCACAGGCGTCATCCGCGACGCCACCGCCACCATCGAGGATCCCAGTACGGTCTGGTCATCGGAATTCATGGAAAAGGCCGAATTCGTCGTCAGCAAAACCAGCAAGGAGAACGTCTATTCCGAGGTGCCCTACGAGAAGCTCCTCTTCGACGGAAAGAACTACACCCCCATGACGGACAACGCCGTGCCTGTCTCCATTTTCCTCCCTGCGGCTACTGATAAAAAATCGAATTTCTACTTGAAGATTCCTAATTTCGACTACAATGCAACCTTATACAACATCTCCATGCAGTTGCCATATACCGAGTACACAATAAATGACCACGTTTATTTCGACACAAGAAATGTCCATATAATCGATTTCACCATTTATATGGGGAAGTAAAGTTCAGAATAGATAATCGGTCAATAAAATTTTGAGGAAGAATCATGAAAAGGCTTGAAATCTACAAATGCGAAGAATGCGGGTTGGTCGTGGAAGTCACAACAGGCTGCGACTGCACACCGACCTGTTGCGGCAAGGAGATGAAACGGATGCAGCCGCAGACCGCTGAATACAAGTTCGAGAAGCATGTGCCGTATCCGGAGGCGTTCGACGGCGGAACACGTGTCTTGGTCGGCAAAGAGACGGCCCATCCAATGACCGAAGAGCATTACATCGAATGGATTGAGATCATCAATGGCCCATATGTCAACCGTCGCTACCTGAAACCAGGCGAGAAGCCAATGGCGGAATTCCATGTGGCGTTACAAAAAGGGATGATCATCCGCGAATACTGCAACATCCATGGCCTGTGGGAATACGTGGTGGAATAAGGCAAAGGGTGTGGCGGAGGCGTCCCGCCTTCGCATCCGACGGCGGAGACGCCGACGGCACACCGAATCCGTCGCTACTCTTTATGTGAACAAGAATTATTGCCACAACATCCGCAGCCGCAATCACATCCGCAGCCACAACCATTGCGTTTTCTGCGCGACAAATGAATCACGATTCCCGTTATGATTGCCACAAGAATGGCGATCACGACAATGTTGCCCCAATTTGCGCTTAGCCATTCCATTGCAACGACCTCCGCTTAATCCACCGTGGTCAACTTCGTCGCCTCTTTGTAGGGGCGAAACAGCATATAAAGCGCCACGATATCGACGACGATTGCCGCTATTAGTCCCACGATATGCAACTGACCATGGATGGCCGAGCCAATCTGGTAGATGGTCAGCGACACGACGTATGCCAGAAGACATTGGTAACCAATGGCGAACGCCGTCCATCGAGCGCTGTTCATCTCGCGTCGGATGGCAGCCATGGCCGCGGCGCATGGTGCGCAGAGCAGGTTGAATGCAAGGAAGGAATATCCCGCCCAGCCATTAAGCGCAAGAGCGAGATTGGCGCGGGCGCTCGACGCCGCGCCATTTTTGTAAAGGATGCCCAACGTGCCGACGATGTTCTCCTTCGCGACAAGCCCCGTGATGGACGCCACGGCCGTCTGCCAATGTCCCCAGCCGAGCGGCGTGAAGATCCATGCGATGCATTTTCCGAATTTCGCAAGCAGCGAGCGGTCGATTTCATCGTCGCCCAGCATGCGGAAGCCGCTTTCCGTGAAGCCGAAATACGTCATGAGCCAGACGAGAACCGTGCAAAGCAAAATGATCGTTCCGGCCTTCTTGATGAAACTCCAGCCACGATCCCACATGGAGCGCAAGACATTGGACATCAATGGCATGTGATAGGGAGGAAGCTCCATGACGAACGGCGACGGCTCGCCGGCGAACATTTTCGTTTTCTTCAAAATAATACCCGAGCAGACAATGCATGCAAGTCCGAGGAAGTAGGCGCTCGTCGCAATCCATGGCGATCCGCCGAAAATCGCTCCCGCGATCAAAGCGATGAACGGTGTTTTCGCACCACAGGGGATGAACGTCGTCGTAATGATCGTCATGCGGCGGTCCCGTTCGCTTTCAATTGTGCGGGAGGCCATGATGCCAGGCACGCCGCAGCCTGTTCCGACGAGAATCGGAATGAAACTCTTGCCGGAAAGACCAAACTTACGGAACAGTCGGTCGAGCACAAACGCGATTCGCGACATGTAGCCGCAAGCCTCCAAAAACGCCAGCAACAGGAAGAGCACGAATATCTGCGGCACGAAGCCGAGAACTGCGCCCACGCCAGCCACGATGCCGCCGATGACCAAACCACGCAACCATTTGGCGCAGTTCATCTTATCCAGCATGTCGCCGATGACGACCGGAACGCCTGGAATCCACCATCCGTCGGATGCGGGATCTGGTTCCGTGAAACCGTATTTCGCCATGACGGGAACGGCATTCTTCAGGTTTTCGCCTGTGAATTCGACCACTTCTTCAGACAGATCTTCTTCATTTACAATCTTCAATGTCGCTTTCGCATCCTTTGAAACGGTCGCGGCATAGGCTGTCAAAGCATCTTTGGCGGCCTCTGCGTCAAAATTCTCTGCAGCCGAATCCAGTTTCGCCGCAATTTCAGGCGTTTTTTCCTGCGTCACGAAGGCGTTGACGACTTGGCTCGCATCCGTAAACTCCTCCAGTTTCGCTTCATACTTCGAAGTGCCGACACCGAACAAATGGAAACCGTCGCCGAACAAGCCGTCGTTGGCCCATTCACTCGCCTTTTGTCCGACCGTCACCATCGCGATGTAATACACCAAAAACATGATGATCGCCAAAATCGGCAGGCCTAAAACACGGCTGGTGACGATCTTGTCAATTTTGTCAGACGTCGTCAGACCGCCTTGATTCGCCTTGCGATAACTGCCTTTCAATAGTTCCGCAATATAATTGTACCGTTCGCTGATGATCAGCGATTCCGCATCGTCGTCGAGTTCTTTTTCTGCCGCAAGAATATCCTGTTCAATATGTTGCAACGTGGCGGCGGAAATGCCGAGCTTCGCAAGGACTTTTTCGTCCCGTTCAAAAATCTTGATGGCGTACCACCGCTGCCGTTCGGACGGCATGTCATGCAAAACGGCCTCTTCGATGTGGGCGATGGCGTGCTCTACAGGTCCGGAAAATGTGTGCATCGGTAACGGACGCAACCGCTTAGCCGCTTTGATGGCCTCCTCTGCGGCCGCCATCACGCCATCGTTATTCAACGCGGAAATCTCCATGACCTTGCAGCCGAGTTCGCGCGTAAGTTCCTCAAAATCAATCTTGTCGCCGTTTTTACGGACGATGTCCATCATGTTCACGGCAATCACCATCGGGATGCCGAGTTCCGCCAGCTGCGTGGTCAGATAGAGATTGCGCTCCAAATTCGTCCCGTCGATGATGTTCAGAATCGCTTCGGGCTCTTCGTCCAACAGATATTTTCGTGCGACGACTTCTTCCAGCGTGTAGGGCGATAGCGAGTAGATGCCCGGCAGATCCGTCACGATGACATCGTCGCGCTTTTTGAGTTTTCCTTCCTTCTTCTCCACCGTCACGCCAGGCCAGTTGCCGACGAACTGGTTAGATCCGGTCAATGCGTTGAACAGCGTCGTTTTGCCGCTGTTCGGATTGCCCGCCAACGCGATACGTATCGGCTTGTTGCTTTTCAAGACCGACGCCTTGTCGTCTTTTATTTCCGGTATTTCGCGGCGTGCAGCGGCATCGGACTGCTTTTCCACCTGAATCCTTTCGACATCCGCCTTACGCAGGCTCAGCTCATACCCACGGACCATCACTTCGATCGGGTCGCCCAATGGCGCGACCTTACGGACATAGATGTCCGTTCCCTTCGTGATGCCCATGTCCATGATACGGCGTTTGACAGGACCTTCGCCCGTGACTTTGACGACGGTGACCGTCTCGCCTATATTCACCTCTTTCAGAGTTCTCATGACGTTATAATTCAAACACTTATCTTAAAAGTCAACCTTCCGCCGCACGCCATCGCCTCCGCTCCTTCAATGGTTGAACGTATATTCAACTAATATAATAACAAGCAAAAACATTTCAAACATTACGGGGCAAAAAGTAGCCATTGCATGCGTGCCATAAGCTGCGCGCATGCTTCATACGACTATCCTTCATTTTCTGTTATTTCGCGAAGATTTTCTCCATGGCCACGAGCTTCCGCATGACATCCTTTGCATCTCGCGAAGCGACAACAACCGCCGAGCCGCCGGAGCCGTTGATTTTTCAGCATTCAGAATTCATTTTATTCAAACAAATCCTTCAGCGGATTGACGGCCCGGCGGTGAGGCATTTTTTTGAGTTTTTTTGTGTATTTTGTGGACTGTTTTGTGGTTAAAAAATTCGTGTCCATTCGTGTCCATTAGTGGTTCAAAATAAACGTATTGGATTAGGACAAAACCTGTTCAAGCAGTTTCAGAGCTTCGTCGATGCCGATGCCTTTTTCCCGCGCAATGCGTGCCAAATCATCATATTCGACCTTTTCCCTGCTCACGTCATATCCTTCCGAATATTTGACTCTCACGTCACCAAACGGCGTGTCGAGCGTCGTGATGTTTCGCTGTAACGTATAACGGCGGCTACGATTTTCGCGAATCCCCAACGTCGTCGTATGGCGGAACACAAGCTTCACCATGCGATCTTTGTCCGCCTCCTTGCAGATGACACACAGCATGATGCCCGGACGGGATTTTTTCATTCCAACGGGAATCGTATAAACTTCCAATGCTCCGGCGGCAAACAAGCTGTCCATCGCGAAACCGACGCGTTCTGGCGACATGTCATCCAAATTGCAGCTAAGTTCCACGATCATATCGCCGTCGCCAACCGTTTCCGCCAGCAATGCGCGAACGCAGTTCGCCACTTCGAAGTCCTTCATTCCCATGCCGTAACCAATTTTTTCAACCTTCAACGGTGGCATTTCGCCAAAGGACGAGACGAACTTTTTCAACAAAGCCGCTCCAGTAGGCGTGCAAAGCTCCCCTTCGATCCGACCGCCATAGATCGGAACGTCTTTCAAGATAAACGCCGTCGCTGGCGCGGGAACGGGAAGAATGCCATGGGCACAACGGACTTTACCATAGCCGACATGGACAGGAGACGCCAATACTCGTTGAACATCCAGTATTTCCATCAATTGGCAGACGGCCGTAACATCCGCGATGGCGTCCATCGTGCCGACTTCATGGAAATGGATTTCCGACACAGGCCTGCCATGAGCCTGCGCCTCCGCATCCGCAATCAACCGATAGACATCCAACGCATTGTGCCGCACCGTTTCCGACAACGGCAATGCATCGATGACATGCGCGATATCATCCATGGAACGATGTACATGCGAATGTATATGCGTATGTGCATGGGAATGAACATGTTCGTGTTCATGGTCATGGTCATGGTCGTGGTCATGGTCGTGGTCGTGTTCATGTTCATGGTCATGGTCGTGGTCGTGGTCATGGTCGTGGTCATGGTCATGGTCATGATCGTGATGATGTTCATGGCCTTCCTCCTGCCCTTCAACGAGAACGCGGAAATGCGTCCCGACGATGCCGCATTTCACCGACGGTTCGGCGACAAAGCTGACGCCCGGCAACCCAAGCGAATTCATTTTCTGGATAAAGGCATCTTTATCGTCCAGAAGCTCATACAATGCGGCGGCGAGCATGTCGCCAGCGGCTCCCATTCCACAATCAAAAAAAAGCGTTCTCATTTTCTATCCCATTAACCTGCTATGAATTATGAATTATGAATTGCATTAGCTTTTAGCTTTTAGCTTTTGGCTTTTAGCTGTAATTATGAATTGTGCATGTGATTAATCATATTCGCCATATAGCCTGCCCCGAAACCATTGTCGATATTCACCACAGACACGCCGCTTGCGCATGAATTCAGCATCGACAAAAGAGCCGACACCCCATGGAACGACGCACCATAACCCACGCTCGTCGGAACGGCGATGACGGGGCAGTCCGCCATGCCACCGATGACGCTAGCCAGTGCGCCTTCCATTCCCGCGATGGCGATGATCACACTTGCACCCATGATGTCGTCCAGATGGGCCAAAAGCCTATGAAGGCCCGCGACTCCGACATCGTAAAGCCTTGTCACTTGGTTCCCTAACGCCTCCGCCGTTAACGCTGCTTCCTCTGCAACTGGCATGTCGCTCGTGCCGCCTGTCGCGACGACGATCGTCCCGATTCCGTCCGGTTTCGGCATATTTCCAACGACGGCGATTCTCGCGTTCTCATAATAGGTAAATGGCAATTGGCCATCCAATGCGGCAGCTTTCTCCGCTGCCAAACGCGTCACGAGAATCGTCTCTTGACCATTTTTAAGCATACTTTCCGCGATGGCAAGAATCTGCTCTGGCGTTTTTCCAGAACCGAAAATGACCTCCGCCGCGCCTTGGCGGAACTTGCGGTGCAAATCGACCTTTGCGAAGCCCAAGTCGTCAAACGGCTGTCGTTTAATCTTTAAAACGGCATCGTCGATTGAAATCTCTCCCGACTTCACGCCTTCCAGCAGTTGTCTCAATTCATTGTTCATCTCGGGTCTCCAAATCCAAAAGCACCGCCTTGTAGTCCTTCTTTAATTCATCGATAATCTGTTCCCGAAATTCCATCAGAAGAGGAAGTTGTGATGAACAGACCTGCAACTTCGCAAGCTCTCCCAATGTGCGCACGCGGAAATCACGAAATCCAAAAGTGGCCAGATAACTTTCCGCCTTCTCCGTCCGTTGGAGCAACCGTTCATCTATCGCCTGGCCCGACGGAATGCGCGTCGCCAAGCATGCATATGACGGTTTATCCCATGTGAATAGTCCCGCCTCCTTCGACAGTCTGCGTATATCTGTCTTTGTCAGTCCGCAAAGACGCAACGGCGACATCACGGCAAGCTCCTGCAACGCCACCATGCCTGGCCGGTCACCCGCATCGTCCGAAGCGTTCGTTCCGTCCAGAAGCACTTGGAATCCATCCTGTTGCGCATGTTCGCGAATCGCGGAGAAAATCCGTTTCTTGCAAAAATAGCATCGGTTCGGAGGATTCATCCGGACTTGTTCATCGGCCAATACATCCAGGCGGATAATGGTCATGTCCGCCTGGAGCTCTTTGGCGAGCCGTTCTGCGTCATCCAGTTCGAATTGCGGCTGGAAGGCGGATTTCACATAATACGCCTTCGTTTTCTGCGCATATTTGCATGCCATATAGAGCAGATAGGCCGAATCGACACCTCCTGAAAAGGCCACCGCCACAATGGGATGCTTTGAAAAAAACTCTTCCAAATTCACGATATCGCCTCACAACCGCCGGAAAAATGGATCAATCCAAAAAGGTCCAAGAAAGCATAGCCATAAGGAACCGTCAAGTTTCAGAAGCAATCCTTGAACCATGCACTACAATACCATCTTTTCCGAACTTTTCCAATTCATGCCCCAACATCGTTTTGAAAAATCATCAATGAACATGGTTCCCCCACATCTTCCATCTCAGGCAGAAGAAAAATAAAAACAGTTGTTTGACAAATGGCAAAACATAATTATTTTATAGTATGAAGGAACAGGAAGTCCCTTTACGGTGGCAGAAGCGACCAAAACAAAAATCGCCTACGATGCTTTCCAATCGAATGACCTTAGGTGCCATTCTAAAATTGGAAACGATATCAAATCATCCATGGCATGCCATGAAGGCATGTGCCCTTCGACAAATGAAGGGGTTATTACAGAGACAATATATCTCCGTCAACCAAGGAGCCACCGATGAAAAAGAAAACACTGTCCCATTCCCGTCCGTTCACGTTGATTGAACTGCTGGTCGTCATCGCCATCATCGCCATTCTCGCCGGCATGCTGCTTCCAGCCTTGAGCAAAGCCCGCAACCAAGCCGAAAGCACGACCTGCTCCTCAAATCTCCGCCAGATCGCGATGGCCGCCATCATGTACGCGGGGGACTACAAGAATTACATGGTCCCCTACACGACGGCAACTGGCACGGGAAGAACCAAGCCCGGCAATTACTGGCTCGGCGTTCTTGGTAAATCGACTTATGATCTTACCGTCAATCCACTACTGGGAGAATACTACGGTAATGAACCCGAAGTCATGATTTGTCCCGACGCGACTGTCTCCAGTCCATCGGCCACAGAAAACGGCGGTGGTTATGGCTACAACGGCAAATGGTTCGGTGGATATGATGCAGATCATATCAAGATCACCACAATGCCAAGCATTGCCAAGACCATCATGTTCGGAGACTGCGCAAGTAGCGGCAAAGGCGCATCCGCCTATGATGCTGTCAGACTGACACCGTACATGTACTGCAAAATCAAGCCTGACGGGACGCAGTTCTCCAACAAGACCAGCGGCACCAACCATTTCCGCCACGACGGCCGTGCGCGCGTCGCATGGGGCGATGGCCATGTAACATCGGAGAATCCCGGCACGCTCAATATCTCCCACGCCTGCGCGGTCGTCTCCAAGGTTGGATACGTCGGCGGAGGTGGTGAAGATCTCTACAACCCCACCCGCACCAGCGATTCCTGCCCGGATGAATAAGCATGCATGATTTCAAGCACATAGAGATGCTGGGGCTGTTCCTTGGGTTGATGCTCTCCACAGGCATGTTCGCCGTGAAGGCGGCCGTAGGCGGATGGCATTGCCTCGCGCTTCATGGAGAGCGTCGCCCATGGCTTCCAATCATCTTTCTCGTGCCTTATCTGATTCTGTTCGAATTTGCCTTCTGGCTGCTTTCATCAATCGGCATGGATCGTCTTTCGGAATTCTCCCTCCGCTATTTCGGGCTGGGAGTCCTCCTGCATCTACTGATGTGCGTTGGTCTCGTCATTTGGGGCTACCGGTTGCTCGTTCGTGAAAACTCATGCAGTCATGGCGACCACAGCTGGATGCTGCTGGCCTTCCCATGCCCCGTATGCGCGTCGGCCATCCTTCTGTCCTGCGTCATGGCTCAACTGCTGTATCCGACGGCCTCCGGTCTCCTTCGACACGGCCTCCCCCTTGTCTTCGCCATTTTGTATCTAGGCACATTCGCAGGACTATGGATCATACGACAATTCACGGGCGTGGCCGCCCTCCATCTCGCCGGCTGGATGATGATGCTCATCGCGGCCTATTTCGTCCTGCTTCTCATGATTTCCCCGCAATGGACGCAGCTCGACCGCATCCATGCCCTCTCCTCCCATAGCATCCCGCCCAATCTCAACGCAACGGGACTATGGATCGTTCTCGCCATCGGCCTCTCCGCATTTCTCTAC